>TARA_B100000963_G_scaffold171505_1_pt1 | contig 22864 bp, 16 predicted proteins | sample TARA_B100000963 | Tara Oceans TARA_B100000963 (sample SAMEA2622097) | marine metagenome | biome: marine biome (ENVO:00000447); feature: surface water layer (ENVO:00002042); material: "saline water (ENVO:00002010), including plankton (ENVO:xxxxxxxx)" | depth 5 m | reverse complement strand
AAAAAAAAAGAAGCAGAAAATATATCAAAAGGCAAAATACAATTTTTTACTTGAAAAAAAATAGGTAATTTATTCCATTTACTTATGTTTAAATCCTGATCTGAAATACCCTTTTCATCAAGTAAACCATGGGGTCTTAAATAAAATTCATCATCGATCTGTTTATTAGAGTAGTTCAGCTTTTCGAAATTATAGCTTTTAAAAAAATCAATGTCATCTGTTAATGAGTGGTTAATATTATAAACGGTGCTAAACACCAGCTGAAATGTATATTTTATTCTGTTAGTTATTTTCGGTGTAAAAATTAGCATTGTAACTTACTGTTATATATTTAAATAATATGCATCATTTAATTTATAAGAGCATATAAAGCTTTTCAAAAATAAGTTATTTAATTTTTTTCTCTTAGACCAATTTCAAAAAAATATTTCAACTAATAAAAAAGGCTTTCTGAATAGAAAGCCTTTGTATAATTCTAGACTAGTAAATTTTAAAGACTGTTTACATGTTTTGCAAGCTTAGATTTTAGATTTGCAGCTTTGTTTTTGTGAATAATATTTTTTTTGGTTAGTTTATCAAGCATGGATTCAATTGATGGCAAAAGAGCTGTTGCTTCTTTTTGTGTTGAGACCGACCTTAATTTTCTAACGGCGTTACGGGCTGTTTTGTGGTAGTAACTGTTTGCAGCGTTTCTCTTTGCTGTTTGTCTAATTCTTTTTTTTGCTGACTTATGATTAGCCATATATATTTAAGTTATCTGTTTAATAGGAGCGCAAATGTATTAATTTATTTGCTAATAATGGTTTTTATTGAAAAATAAATTAAATAATACAATTTGATTTCAAACATCATTTTCTTTTTTAAATGAATTCATAAAAACACTAAACAATCTGAGAAAAAATTTTATTAATAAGTTGTAATCAGACTGTCAGTAAAAAGTGTATGATATACTAGATTTGAATAAAAAAGTTAATTAATTTGAATAATATCATCAAAAATATATGAAATATCATTTTTGTTATCTAAATTTTTTAATGATTTAGTTTGATTAGAGTTATATAAAAGTTTTAGATAGTGCACTGAACAATCAAAGTATATTTTTTTTTTATTTTTGCAAACCTAAATTCACTAATTAGTCATGACAAACAAAAAGACAAACGATAATAATAAACCAATTGACTTTTTAAATGAATACATCAACAATCCATCACCAACAGGATTTGAAAGTAAAGGACAAAAGATATGGCTTAATTACATCAAACCTTATATTGATGATTATTATGTTGATACATATGGAACAGTTGTTGGAATAGTTAATCCTAATGCTAAGTACAAAGTTGTAATAGAAGCGCATGCTGATGAGATATCTTGGTTTGTTCACTACATAACAAAAGATGGCTTCATCTACTTGAGAAGAAATGGCGGTAGCGACCATCAAATAGCGCCATCAAAAAGAGTAAATATTCACACTGATAAAGGAACCGTAGATGCAGTATTTGGTTGGCCTGCAATTCACACGAGGCACGGAGGAGAAGAAAAATCTCCAAAAATAGATAATATTTTCTTAGACTGTGGTTGTACTAGCAAAAAAGAAGTTGAGAAACTTGGAGTTCATGTTGGTTGTGTTGTTACTTACAAAGACGAGTTAATGATACTAAACAACAATTATTATGTAGGTAGAGCCTTAGACAACAGAATCGGTGGTTTTATAATTGCAGAAGTTGCAAGACTCCTCAAAAAAAATAAAAAGAAATTACCGTTTGGATTATACATTACAAACTCTGTGCAAGAAGAAGTTGGTTTAAGAGGTGCACAAATGATTACAGAAAAAATTAAGCCAAATGTAGCTATTGTGACTGATGTATGTCATGATACTCAAACACCAATGATTAATAAAATTAAACAAGGGGATTTATTTTGTGGCAAAGGACCTGTTTTAACTTATGGCCCAGCAGTACAGAATAATCTTTTGAATTTAATTATAGAAACAGCAAATAAAAATAAAATACCATTTCAAAGAGCAGCAGCATCACGAGCAACTGGAACTGATACAGATGCTTTTGCATACTCAACTGGTGGTGTTGCATCAGCTCTTATTTCATTGCCGCTGAGATACATGCATACTACTGTTGAAAGCGTGCACAAAGATGATGTTGAAAATGTCATCAAATTGATTTACAATGCTCTACTTAAAATAAAAGACGGTCACGACTTTAGATACATCAAATAAAAGTTACAAACTAATGCAAATTACTAAAACACTTCAGTCTAACATACAGCAAATAGACTTTAATAATTTATCGTTTGGTAAGTGTTTCAGTGACCATATGTTTATTGTTTCTTTTAAAAATGATGAATGGCAAAAGCCTGAAATACTGCCTTATGGACCACTAAGTTTGAACCCCGGCACACATGTTTTTCATTATGGTCAAGCTATTTTTGAGGGTATGAAGGCTTACAAAAATAAACAAGATGATATCCTTTTATTTAGACCACTAGAAAACATTAAAAGACTAAATCGTTCTGCCGATAGGTTGTGTATGCCTAGAATAGACGAAACCATCTTCATGCAAGGTCTAACTACATTGCTAGAAATTGATAAAGATTGGATACCTCGTTCAGATAACATGTCTTTATATATTCGCCCATTTATGATTGCTAATAGTGAATTCATTCGTGCTACTCCAGCAAGCGAGTTTAAATTTATAATAATAACATCTCCAACATCTACTTATTATTCTGGTAAAACAAATCTCAAAATTGAGCAAAAATACGCTCGTTCTGTTGTCGGTGGAACCGGCTTCGCTAAAGCAGCAGGAAACTATGCAGCTGCCTTTGCCCCTACGAAAAAAGTACAAAACGAAGGTTTTACACAAATCATATGGACGGATGCCATAAGTCACAAATATATTGAAGAATGTGGGACTATGAATATTATGTTTAGAATAGATGATAAAATCATCACTCCAAAATTAAGTGAAAGCATATTGGGTGGAATTACCCGAGATAGTATTATTACTATTGCCAAACAAAAAGGTATTCAGGTTGAGGAACGAAGAATTTCGGTTTCTGAAATTATAAACTACTATAAAAATGGACGCTTAAGAGAAGCCTTTGGCGTTGGAACAGCTGTCACTCTAAACCCAATAGACTCAATTACATTTAAAAATATTGTAATTGATATTGAAGAGTTAAATCAAGACTCATATGCTACAGTTCTAAAGAATGAATTGCTAGCTATTCAATATGGAAAAATTAAAGATATTAATTGTTGGACATTAAAGGTGTAAATATCATTTTGTAATGCTTGATACCCGCCTCTTCGAATATTTTTCCATCTATCGCAAAGCTTAACTTTTGATAAAAATATACAGTTTGAATCTGAGCATGTAAATATATCTTTTGCTTCATGGGTAATACATCTTTCAATACTTCTTCTACAAGACGTTTTCCCACACCACTTCTTCTGAATTTACTAAGAACTGCAAAACGTTCAAGCTTAATACCTTTATCGGTTTTTCTCCATCGAGCAACCCCACAACTTACATCATTTTTTGTTATTAAGTAGTGTCTTGCTGAAGATTCAAAATCATCATATTCATCAGACTCGCTAACGCCTTGCTCTACAACAAATACATCATTTCTAACTTTACGAACATCAGCAAACCTTTCGTCGTTAAAATTTAGCCTATAAACTTTTAACATACTTTTCCAAAATACCTTTAATGTTAGGCTTAAAATAATTTGCACCCTTTAAAACTTTACCGTCGTCTCTAAATATTGGCTGGTTATTTTCATCGAGTTTTGACATATTACTTCTTTGAATTTCATCAAAAATATCACAAATAATATCTTGCATACCATGCTTTAAAACTGTACCACACCAGATATATAACATATCGCCTAAGGCGTCTGCAATTTCCACCATATCACCATTTTGACATGCCTCTAAATACTCTTCATTTTCTTCCTGCATTAAGCGATGTCTCAATAAAAAAGTAGTCTTATCAATAACAGCTTTTGGTTTATTTTCGTTACCAATTAAGAAAACCTCATGAAATTTTTTTACCTTATTAATTTTGTCAATCATATTATTTTTTAATTAAATAAATCGTTATTCAAAATAAGTTAATTTTGTTAGAATTTTAAAAAATAATTTAAATGAAAAAAATAGCTTTAACTATATGCACCATATTGATTTTAAGCGCGTTTACTTTTATTTATGTTGATACTTGCAAAGCTTACACTAAGACTAGTCAATTAGTTTGGCGTGCTGAAAAGGTAAATGCTAAACAATTTGGAAATGTTAAAATTGAAAGTGATGAACTTAGAAATAATTACGATGGAAGATTTGTAGATGAAAATTTCATTATTAACATGAGTTCAATTACTAACTTAGATATTGAGTCAAATCAGTATAAAGCAATGCTTGTTGATTATTTGAAAAGCAGTAAATTTTTCGATGTTGATAAATACCTTAAGGCTATTTTCAAACTAATTAGATCTACACCATTAGAAAATAAGTTTAATCTTTTAAGGCAATTAAATATTAGAGGGAACATAGGACCAATTAATATTCCAATACATTTAGAAAATCAAGACAATGGAAATATTATAGTAAGTAGAGTATGCAGATTTAATAGAACTAAATTCGGATTAATCTACGGTTCTAACTCATTCTTTAATAACCTAAGAGATGAAGCTATTTCAAGTATTATCAATCTAGAATTTGAAATTGTTTTAGAAAAATAATGGAAAATATAACACCCGGTCATTGGATTTTTGCAATTATATTTGCTTTCTCATTTGTTTGTTATCTTGTTTGGTCATACCGCAAAGAACTAAAAATTAATAAAATACATTACAAGGGAAGTACATTGTTTATTCTGTCCATAATAGTGATAGCTTTTGTAATCTACGTTTTTAGAGGCTATATGAAATAACTTTTTATACTTTTAGCTATAAATAATTTTTCTACAAATGAAGTTTCTCAAGATAATTCTGTACAGCTTATTAGGAATAATGTTCATGTTCCTTATTTCAAATCTATTCTTTAGTGAAAAATTTAAAGTTTATACAAGTATTAAGATCGATAGTAGCCCTTACATAGTTTACGACCAAATTAACAATTTTGAAAATTGGGAAAATTGGGACCCTTGGATAGAAACGGATACAACAATAAAAATGAGTATCTCTGATATTACTTATGGTGTTGGGGCTTACAGAATTTGGAACAGTGAAAATTCTGGTAATGGCAAAATGGAGATTACAGACAACGACTACATTAAACAAATTGATTTCAAAATTACAATAGAAAATAATAGTCCTATTATGGCTACATTTTATTTGGAATCCATTGATAACAAGGTTAAGGTAAGTTGGGAAAATAGTGGTGAATTGCCCTTTTTAGCACGTATCTTTGGACCTGTAATTAGTAAAATGATGAAAGGTGACCATGAAAAAGGTCTTAATAACCTTAAAAATTATTGTGAAACTATCCTATCAAAAAGTAGTGAGGTAAAGATGCAAGAATGGGATTCGCAAAAAATCATTGCAATTGTCGATACATGTTCTAGCTCAAATATTAGTCAATCATTAAGTGAAATATATAGTAAAATCTTTGATTATATAACCACTAATAACATAACGTCTCTTGAACAACCCTTTGTGCAATATCTTTCATTTCCGCAAAAACCAGGAGACAATGACTGGATTATATTAAGAGCAGGTGCTTTTTTAGAAGCTACGATCGAAGATTCACTAACTAATGGAATGAGCTTTTATCAAACATTACCTCAACTAACAGCACAAGCTACTCATTTTGGAGACTATAGAACAATTTTTGATACACATCAAAAAATTAAAGACTTCTGTCAAGAAAATAGTTATTCAACTACTGTTATTCCGTATGAAATCTATATTACAGACCCAAGCCAAACACCTAATCCTGATGAATGGCAAACACGGGTCATCTACGAAATAAAATGATTTAAACTTTACAAAGAGTTTAATAGTAGTATAAATAACTACATATTTCTTCTATACTGTCCACCTACTTCAAATAGAGCATTCGTTATTTGCCCTAGCGAACAAATTTTTGCCGCCTCCATCATTACTTCAAAAATGTTTTGATTTTGTATGGCTGAATGTTGTAAACTTTCTATCTGATTTTTAGAATCTGATGAGTTATTTACTATTAATTGCTGAAGCATTTTTATCTGATATTCCTTTTCTTCTTGTGTAGCTCTAATTACTTCTAAAGGAATAATAGTTGGGGAACCTTTAGAATTCAAAAAGGTATTCACTCCAATGATTGGAAATTCACCAGTATGTTTGAGCATTTCATAATGCATAGACTCTTCTTGAATCTTTGAGCGTTGATACATAGTTTCCATTGCTCCAAGCACACCTCCCCTCTCTGTAATTCTTTCAAATTCAAGTAATACGGCTTCTTCAACTAAATCAGTTAGCTCCTCAATAATGAAAGAGCCTTGCAAAGGATTTTCATTTTTAGCTAAACCTAACTCTTTGTTAATTATTAGCTGAATTGCCATAGCTCGTCTTACAGAGTCTTCTGTCGGCGTAGTGATAGCCTCATCATAAGCGTTAGTATGCAGAGAATTACAATTATCATAAATAGCATACAAAGCTTGAAGGGTTGTTCTGATGTCATTAAAATCAATCTCCTGTGCATGTAAAGAACGACCAGAAGTTTGAATATGATACTTTAACATTTGAGCACGTTCATTAGCTCCATAACGTTGCTTCATAGCCTTAGCCCAAATACGTCTGGCTACACGCCCAATAACAGCATATTCAGGATCAATTCCGTTTGAGAAAAAGAAGGATAAGTTTGGACCAAACTTATTAATATTCATACCACGACTCAAATAGTATTCCACATATGTAAAGCCATTTGCTAATGTAAAGGCTAATTGGGAAATTGGATTTGCACCAGCCTCTGCAATATGATAACCAGAAATTGATACAGAATAGAAGTTTCTAATTTCTTTATCAATGAAATACTGTTGAACATCGCCCATCATTCTAAGCGCAAATTCAGTAGAGAATATACACGTGTTTTGTGCTTGATCTTCTTTTAGGATATCGGCTTGAACAGTACCTCTTACTGCTTTTAATGTAACGTACTTAATTTTGTTATAGACGTCTTTGGGTAAAACTTGATCGCCAGTAACTCCTAACAACATCAAACCAAGTCCATCATTACCCTCTGGTAATTCTCCTTGATAGGATGGACGTTCCTTCCCTTTGTAGATAACATCTATTTTTTTCTGCACCTCTTTTTCAAGCTGATTTTCTTTAATGTACAATTCACATTGTTGATCCACAGCAGCATTCATAAAGAATGCTAGTAGCATAGGCGCAGGGCCATTGATAGTCATAGATACAGATGTGGATGAAGAACATAAATTAAAACCTGAATAAAGTTTTTTAGCATCGTCTAGACAACAGATGGAAACTCCTGCATTTCCTATCTTTCCATAAATATCAGGTCTGTAATCAGGGTCATTTCCATAAAGCGTAACCGAATCAAAAGCTGTGGATAATCGCTTGGCAGGCATGCCTAAACTTACATAATGAAAACGCTTGTTAGTACGTTCAGGGCCACCCTCACCAGCAAACATTCTAGTAGGGTCTTCTCCTTCTCTTTTAAAAGGAAATATACCTGAAGTATAAGGGAATTTGCCAGGAAAATTCTCTTGCAATTGCCAATGCAATAAATCACCCCAAGAAGAATATTTTGGAACAGATATTTTAGGAATCTGTGAGCCAGACAAAGATTCTGTATGAGTTTGAATAGATATTTCTTTATTACGAACTTTGTAAAAAAATTTATCTTTTTTGTATGCTTGTTTTATATCATTCCAACCCTCAATGAGTAACATATTCTTAGGGTCTAAATCCATAACTCGTTCATTATAAATAGCTTTTAATTGTTTTTTTAATTGCTCCTTATCCTTGGATTTTGATTGTTCTACAGATTGTATTGAAGCATTAAGCGCATATAACTCTTGAGCAACTATTTTCTGTTGTTCAACCCAAGCATCATAAGCTCTATTAGTGTCAGCAATTTCAGCTAAATACCTATTTCTCTTAGATGGTATTACAAATATCTTTTCAGACATTTCTTTACTTATTTCAAAAGATGAATCTAAAGAAGCCCCCGTCTTTTCAACCACTTTATTTATAAGAGTTTTATAAAGAGAATTAGCACCGGGATCATTAAATTGAGATGCTATAGTTCCAAAAACTGGCATTTGATTAACATCAGTTTCAAATAACTTATGATTACGCTGATATTGTTTTTTTACATCTCTCAATGCATCTAATGAGCCTCTTTTATCAAATTTGTTAATCGCTATAATGTCAGCAAAATCTAACATATCAATCTTTTCCAACTGAGTGGCTGCTCCGTACTCAGGAGTCATAACATACAAAGAAGTGTCAGAATGTTCTAATATTTCGGTATCAGACTGACCTATTCCTGAAGTTTCTAAAATAATCAAATCAAAATTTGCAGCTTTGAGAATATCCAAAGCCTTATTGACATGTGCAGACAAGGCTAAATTAGCTTGTCTGGTTGCCAATGAACGCATATAAACTCTATTGTTTTTAATAGCATTCATACGAATTCTATCGCCTAAAAGTGCACCGCCTGTTTTACGTTTTGAAGGGTCAACAGAAATGATAGCTAGTCGTTTATCACTAAAGTCAATTAAAAAACGACGAACTAACTCATCTACTAAAGAGGACTTACCAGCACCACCTGTTCCAGTAATTCCTAATACAGGTGTTTTTGATTGGTCGGCTAACTTTTTGATATCGTTTAATTCTTTTTCAGACTCTTTTGGAAAATTCTCAGCAGCAGAAATTAATCGTGCTATGTTTTGAACATTGGATAAGTCTTTGATACAATTTTTAACATCTTTGCCAGTTGGAAAGTCTGATTTTTGAACTAAATCGTTTATCATACCTTGCAAACCCATAGCTCTACCATCATCTGGATGGTAAATACGGCAAATACCATAGTCGTGTAATTCTTTAATTTCTTCAGGCAAAATAGTTCCACCACCACCAGCAAAAATACATATGTGACCTGATCCTTTTTCCTGAAGCAAATCGTACATATATTTCAAATACTCGGTATGCCCTCCTTGGTATGAAGTCATAGCAATGGCATTGACATCTTCTTCAATAGCACAATTGACCACTTCTTCCACAGAACGGTCATGCCCTAAATGTATAACTTCACATCCGGTAGCTTGGATAATACGACGCATAATATTTATGGCTGCATCATGTCCGTCAAAAAGACTAGCAGCCGTAACTATTCGGATTTTATTTTGAGGTTGGTATGGCTTCGGTTCTTGCATTTTTGAATAACTTGTGTTTACAAATATATATTTTCAGCGCTTATTTTGGCTAAATTTGTACATCGCTTCAATAAAAAAAAATACTGTTGTTCTAGGCGCTGGCATCACTGGTCTCAGCACAGCTCATTTTTTATCACTAAAAAATGAAGATTTTTTAGTTCTTGAAAACAACAACAGAGTAGGCGGAAATATATTCTCAGAAAAAAAAGAGGGTTTTATAATAGAAAATGGCCCTAATACCGTTTTACTAAACAACGATTCCATTATTCAGTTAATTAAAGCTTATGACTTATGGGGTACTATCAGTGTTCCTCAAGAATCTGCAGAGAGTAATAGATACGTGTTATTGAATGATAAATTGCACCTTTTACCGAGGAATCCTTTTGAATTTTTTAAAAGTCCGCTCTTGTCTTTGAAAGAAAAGTTAAGACTCTTTAAAGAACCATTCATTCAAAAGCATAAAAAAAACACTTCTGTTGCCGATTTTGTAAAAACACGATTTGGAGAAGGTGTCTTACACCAATTCGTAGAACCTTTCGTAACAGGTATTTATTCTGGAAACACCCATAATATGAGTGCCAAACACACCCTTAAATTACTATGGAAAACAGAACAAGAATATGGTAGTGTAATCAAAGGAATGGCTAAAAAAAAGAAAAAGTCAAAAGCCAAAATGTTTAACTTTCCTAATGGATTATCTCAATTAACAAATGCCATAGCTAAACAATTGAACGCTCACATTCACTTGAATTGTCATATTAAAAAAATTAAAAAAAAGGATAATGGCTATATTATCGAAACAGCCAAGGATATCGTAAGTTGTCAAAATATTATATCAACACTTCCTGCCTATGCACTAGCATATTACGTAAATGATGAAATGCTAAAAAATTGTCTTGAAGATGTTGAATATGTACCAGTTGATGTTTTTCATTTCGGTTTCAATAAAACTGATATAAATAACCAGTCCCAAGGTTTTGGTGTTTTGAGCAAGTCAAGTGACAAGAAACATTTTTTAGGAATTCTATTCAACAGTCGTATTTTCTCTCATGTTTCTCCACAAGAAAAAGAGCTATTTACTGTTATAGTTGGCGGTAGTAGACAAATGGAGTTATGTCAATTAGAACCTTCAAAATTAAAATCGTTAGTACTTGAAGAATTTATGGAGTTAATGGAAGTAAACAATGAACCTATTTTCTCTAATCACTATAAATATCCTAAGGGTATTCCTCAGTACAATTTAAATCATCAGTCTCTTCTTGATGCTATTCAGAATTTTGAAAATAATAATCCTAATTTTCATATCTTAGGGAATTATTTTAATGGTATTTCTGTTAGCGATAGTATTTCAAAAGCTGATAATTTAATACAAACAAATTTCTAACCTCTCATTTCAATTATGAAGTCTTTTAAAATTATTCTTGGTCTTACTGCACTTATTTTGGCTGGTTTTTTATTAATTCCAGAGAACAACACCCCTATTGATTTCAATAGTGTATATAAAGCACCATCTGAATCTCCTAAAGCCAGAAAATCATGGGACGCTAAAAGATTAACAAACAGTCAAGGTGTTGTACCCAAAAATATCAGAACCAAAGAATTACGTTTTGCTCAAAGTCTGCCCAATGACCTCAACAATTCTAATCTAACTTGGACCGCAGAAGGCCCTTTTAATGTAGGTGGAAGAACTAGAGCTTTGGCCTATGATGTAACTGATGAAAACACCCTAATTGCCGGTGGTGCGTCTGGAGGTATTTGGCGTTCTACGGATTTAGGCCAAAGCTGGAACAAAATGACTCGTCATTTCCAACTGCATAATGTGACTTGTATTGCACAAGATACTAGACCAGGTAAAGAAAATATTTGGTACTATGGTACTGGAGAATTAGCAGGAAACTCAGCTTCTGGCGATGGAGCCTATTTTGATGGTAATGGCATATACAAATCTATTGACAACGGATTGACTTGGGATTCTATAAGCTCTACAGCGGATAACAACCCTGCAGGCAGTTTTAATGTATTTGATTTTGCTTGGAATATTGTTTTAGACCCTTCAAATCTTGATGAAGATGAAATGTATATGGCAACCTACGGAAGTATTTTGCGTTCCATTGATGGTGGAGAGAGTTGGCTGGAAGAGTTAGGCGGTGGAAACGCATATTACAATAATGTGGATATTACTTCTGACGGAGTAGTATATGCCACACTCAGTTCTGATGGGACAGGTAAAGGAATATGGCGTTCAGCTGATGGTATGGAATGGACGAACATCATTCCTGATGGATTTGGAAATGTATATGGAAGAACAGCAATAGGAATAAACCCATCTAATGAAAATGAAGTGTATTTCTTAACCGCAGAAACTGAAAATTCTGGACAATACACTAATACCTTTTTTGGAGGAGAAACCTGGACGTCCTTATGGAAATATACCTACTTGTGTGGTGATGGTAATGACACTTGTGGAAACTGGGTAAATCTTTCATCTAATATACCAGCCAATCGCCCCACTACATTTGATAATTTTAATGCTCAAGGTGGATACGATTTATTGGTGAAAGTAAAACCTGATGAGCCTAATGTAGTATTTATTGGAGGTACGAACTTGTGGCGTTCAACAGACGGTTTTACCTCTGACAGCAACACTGTTCAGATAGGTGGCTACTTTGAAGGCTCGGACCATGGCTATGGAAACTGGGATATATACAGCAAACATCATCCCGACCAACACGACCTTTTATTTTTACCTACTGACAACAATATTATTTTGAGTGCCAATGATGGCGGTGTTTATAAATCTACAAACTGCATGGCTAGTCCACACTTATGGCAAAGTCTCAACAACGGCTACCAAACTACTCAATTGTATGCAGTAAACTTTGGGAAAGGAACAAGCGACCTAATTATTGGAGGATTTCAGGATAATGGAAATTTTGTTACCAACAGTGATGATGAAACAGACAGTTGGGTAATGCCTTTTAATGGAGATGGATGTTACAGCGTGGTTGCTGATAATGAAGAAGACTTCTACCTACAAATTCAAAGAGGTGTTTTATTCAAAATGAAATTAAATGCTCAAGGTCAAGTAATGGCATATAATAGAATGGATCCTTTGGATGCCGATACTTCAAATTACGATTTCATAAATTATTTGGTTATGGACCCCAATGATGACGATATCATTTACTTCAACAACAACACAACTCTATGGAGAAATAATGATGCTAGCAATTATCCATATAATAATTCACAAGAAAGAACAAATATTGGTTGGGAAGCCTTCTCTAGCACTTCTCTAGGAGCTATAAGCTGTATGGATGTATCTACTTCACCAGCTAATACAGTGTACTTTGGCACACAGAACAGTTTAGTTTATAGAATTGATAGTGCAAATGTTGGAGATCCTGAACTAATAAAATTATCTAACCTTAATATTGGAAGTAATAAATACATATCTGCAGTAGAAGTTGACCCTACTAATTCTGATCGAGTTTTGGTATTAGCATCAAATTACTCTACATATAGTATTTTTTTTAGTGACAATGGTGGACAAAGCTGGAAAAAAGTTGCTGGAAACTTAGAGGATAATATTGCTGGTGGTGGTAATGGTCCATCAATGCGTACTGCTGAAATTGCTATCTTGGGAAGTGACACTTTATATATTGTTGGCAGTAGTACTGGATTATACGCAACTCATAAGCTTGAAGGCTTTAATACCGAATGGGCTCAAATAGGAACTGAAATAATAGGAAATGTAGTTGTAGAAAATATTCGCTTCAGAAAAAGTGACGGTAAGCTTATTGTTGGAACTCATGGAACTGGCGTTTATTCGACTATTATTACATCGATATACGATGTTTTTCCAGATTTGGTCAATATTCAAGAGAATGACAAAAATGTAAAGTTTAGCATTTTTCCTAACCCAGCTGCAGATGAAGCTATTGTTGAATGGTCAAATGAAATTATTGTTAATAGAATAATTGTGTCGGATGCTAATGGTAAGGTTGTTCTTAATCAAAAAACAACAGCTAATTCGGTTCAGTTAGAGACATTCAATTGGCAAAAAGGTATTTACTTTATTACTATCAAAGGGGAACAAATAGAACAGACTCAAAAACTAGTTATTAACTGAGAAATCGCTTTGATCTGCTGTTGTAAAACAGCAATCTTTGCTTCGGCATCAGATTGCTTTTTTCTTTCCATTTCTACAACTTGTTCTGGAGCATTGTTTACAAAACGTTCATTAGAAAGTTTACCCATAACTGACTTTAAAAAGCCTTGAGTATAATCCAACTCTGAGCGTAATTTTTTTAGCTCTGCAATAGCATCTATATTATTCGATAATGGCACAAAAAATTCGTTGGACTTCACCCTAAAAGAAAATGCCCCATCAATAGTATCTGAGGTGTATGAAAGTTCAGATAAATTGGCAAGTCGTAAAACTAAAGGGTCTGTTGTCTTGGAAGTAGCTTCATTAGTCTTAATGAATAATTTTAGACTGTCTTTATTAGGTATTTGTTTGTCTTTTCTAATGGTACGAATTGCAGAAACTATTTCAGTAGCGTAGTCAAAGTCAGAAAGAACATCCCTTTTAATAGAAGTAGTCTTTGGCCATTCAGAAACAATAATATCTTCTGACTTGTTGGATAAAAGATGCCATATTTCTTCCGTTAGGAAAGGCATAAAAGGATGCAATAGCTTCAATAAATTTTCCATTAAGCGAATGGTATTGTCTAAAGTTTTACTATCGATGGGCTTTTGATAATCTGGCTTAATAGACTCTAAATACCATGAGCAGAAGTCGTCCCATACTAATCGGTATGTTAGCATTAAAGCTTCTGATATTCTATATTTAGAATAAGCGTCATTGATTAATTCTAATGTATGCTGAAATTTATTTTCAAACCATTCGACTGCTATTTTAGACGATTCTGGCTGTTCGATGTTAGCAACTTCCCATCCTTTAATGAGGCGAGTAGCATTCCAGATTTTATTGGAGAAGTTTCTTCCCTGCTCGCATAAAGATTCATCAAATGGTAAGTCATTACCTGCTGGAGAAGATAAAAGCATACCTACTCTTACACCGTCAGCTCCATATTTATCAATAAGTTCAATTGGATCAGGTGAATTTCCAAGTGATTTAGACATCTTTCTACCTTGCTTATCACGAACAATTCCTGTAAGATAAACATTTTTAAAAGGTAAATCTCCTTTGTACTCGTAACCAGACATTATCATTCGAGCTACCCAAAAGAATAAAATCTCAGGAGCTGTTACCAAATCGTTGGTAGGATAATAGTAGTTTATTTCTTCATTATCAGGATTTCTTATTCCATCAAAAACAGAGATAGGCCATAACCATGACGAAAACCAAGTATCCAATACATCTTCATCTTGTCTTAAGTCAAAAATAGTAATATCGGGCTTAATCTTTTGAGCCTCTACTAGTGCTTCTTCAACTGATTCGGCTACTACATAATTATTACCATCATAATAATATGCAGGAATTTGTTGCCCCCACCACAATTGTCTAGAAACACACCAATCTTTGATGTTTTCCATCCAGTGTCGGTAGGTATTTTTAAATTTTTCAGGATGGAATTTTATGGTGTCATTCATGACATTTTCCAAAGCTGGTTTAGAAAAGTTTTCCATTTTGAAAAACCACTGCATAGATAACTTAGGTTCTATTACAACATCCGTTCTTTCTGAAAAGCCAACTTTATTAACTAAACTTTCTACCTCAACCAAATGCTTAGTTTTTTCTAACTCTTGAGCTATTTCTTTTCTTACATCAAATCGGTCCTTTCCTACAAATAATTGAGCAGATTCATTAAGTGTTCCATCATCGTTGAGTATATCTATGACTTCTAAATTATGTTTATCACCAAGTTGATAATCATTGATATCATGAGCAGGGGTAACCTTCAGTGCACCTGTACCAAATTCCATATCAACATAGTCATCAAAAATAATGGGTACAGAACGGTTAATGAGTGGCACAATGGCTGTTTTACCCTTGAGGTGGGTGTAGCGTTTATCATTTGGATTGACGCAAATGGCACTATCACCCAATATTGTTTCTGGACGAGTTGTGGCAACCGTTAAATATTCTTCTGTACCCTCGATTTTGTAGCGTATGTGGTATAAATTAGATTGTACTTCCTTGTGAATTACCTCCTCATCAGAAAGAGCTGTTTGAGCGCTAGGGTCCCAATTGACCATTCTTACGCCTCTATAAATCAAATTCTTTTGGTGTAAATCGACAAATACCTTGATGACAGACTCACTCATATCATCGTCCATGGTAAATTTTGTTCTATCCCAATCACAAGAAGCCCCTAACTTTTTAAGTTGTTCGAGTATAATTCCTCCGTGCTTTTCTTTCCACTCCCAAGCGTGAGTCATAAATTCTTCGCGACTTAAATCAGATTTGTCAATGCCTTCGTCAGCTAATTTCTGAACAACCTTAGCCTCTGTTGCAATCGAAGCGTGATCCGTACCAGGCACCCAACAAGCATTAAAACCTTGCATACGAGCTTTGCGAATTAATACATCTTGTATGGTGTTATTTAGCATGTGTCCCATGTGTAGAACTCCAGTCACATTAGGAGGTGGAATGACTATTGTGTAAGCCTCTCTACTATCTGGCCTAGAGTTAAAATAACCTTTGTTCAACCAATGGTCGTACCACTTTGCTTCAGCACTATTCGAATCGTATGTTTTTGGAATACTCATTTATCTATATGTAATCGGATTCCCAAAAATAATATTTTAGACCTAAAATTGCTTAGTTAAATAAGATAATTAGAACACAATAATTTGTTACATTTGTTGTTACTATTTTTATAATGAATCAAAATATATTTTAAAGATGAAAAAGATATTTTTAGCCTTAACTTTAATTAGCGGTATAATGATTGCTCAAGCACAAACTACTACTCCAACAGAAAAAAAAGATGTAAATGGCCCAAAGATGGAATTTAAAACTTCAGTTATGGATTATGGTCTAATAGAACACAATTCTGACGGAAATAGAGAATTTGTTTTGACTAATACGGGTAATGCTCCTCTAATTATATCCAATGCCAAAGGCAGTTGTGGATGTACTGTACCTACTTGGCCAAAAGCACCAATTGCTCCGGGTGAGTCTGCAACAATTGGTGTTAAATACTCAACAAATAGAATTGGAAAATTTACAAAAACAATAACATTAACAACCAACTCTGCAGAAAAAACTAAAATTTTAACTATTAAAGGTGAAGTGAAAAAGCCTGTTGAAGGTCCAGCAGCACCAACAAAACCAAAATCTTCGGTTTTAGAAGTTAAATAATATAGAATTTATATTTTAAATTTATACCAACGCCTCCTTAATTGGGGGTGTTTTTTTATTCGATAGCTATGCCAAACATCTCTAACAAAGGCACAAAAATGCCAGAGTCACCAATTAGAAAGCTAGTTCCTTTTGCCGAAGGAGCTAAAAAAAAGGGTAAAACGGTATTTCACCTAAATATAGGTCAGCCAGATATAGAATCACCCAAATTAGCTCTTGACGCCATACATAATTTCAATCAAAAGGTGGTAGCGTATAGCCATTCGGCAGGCTTCAAAAGCTACAGAAAAGGATTAGCAACTTATTACCAAAAATTAGGAATAGATATCGACTACAATGACATTATGGTAACGACTGGTGGCTCTGAAGCCTTGCTGTTTGGACTAAATTCTTGTTTAGACAATGGTGATGAAATCATAATTCCAGAACCTTTTTACGCCAATTATAACGGTTTTTCTATTTCTACAGGTGTAAAAGTTAAGCCCATAACAACAAGTATTACTAATGGCTTTGCCCTGCCTGCCATAGAAGAATTTGAAAAATTAATTACACCTCAAACTAAAGCTATTTTGATATGTAATCCTGGTAATCCTACTGGCTATTTATATTCAAAAAAGGAATTAGAAATATTGAGAGATATTGTCATCAAATATGATTTATTTTTGTTTGCTGACGAAGTTTACAGAGAGTTTTGCTATGATGGAAATTCACACCATTCTGTATTAAATATTGAAGGCTTAGAACAACACGCTGTAGTGATAGATTCCGCTTCAAAGCGATATAGTTTGTGTGGGATTCGTATTGGTTGCATTATCTCTAAAAATAAAGATCTTATGGCTACTGCTCTTAAATTTGCTCAAGCCCGATTGTCGCCCCCAACCTTTGGACAAGTAGCTGGTGAAGCAGCTCTTTGTACACCACAATCATATTTTGACAAAGTAAGTAAGGAGTATGTTCAACGCAGAAATTTACTGATAGAAGGACTAAATAAAATAAATGGTGTAATATGTCCAAAACCTAAAGGTGCCTTCTATTGCATCGCACAATTACCGATTGATAATGCCGATAAATTTGCACAATGGCTATTAGAAGAATTTGACAATGAAGGTAAAACACTTATGGTTGCACCAGCAGCTGGTTTTTATTCAACACCTAATACTGGCACCAATCAAGTACGTATTGCTTATGTGCTGAACCAAGAAGCGCTTGGTCAAGCTATTGTTTGTCTGGAAAAAGCTCTAAACGTTTATCCAGGAAGAATTCGCTGATGGACTAAGAAACATACTGTATTTTGCAGCAATTTATCAACACCCTGAATGAGACAATCAATTCAATAATTTTAATAAACAATCAGACATAGGGTTCTTGTCTCAAACTTTTCGTTAAAATTAATACTAATTACTCTCAACCTTTATAATTATATTCACATTAACAATGAAAAAAATACCTATTGTTATACTTAATGGTTTTTTAGGCTCTGGTAAAACAACTCTTTTTAGAAATCTTTTGTCTCAGTCAAACGAAAAAAATATCTCAACTTGTGCCATTGTAAATGATATGAGTCAGCTTGATGTTGATGGAGAATTAATTGCAACGAGTGCAATCATTGAAGAAGACGATAAAATGTTAGAATCTATTTCTTCACATATCTTAAGTAGTAATGTAGGAATTAAACTTTTAGACCAGGCGTTAAAAAATATATTACTTAACAAAAAACCTGAAATAATTATAATTGAAACTTCTGGAAGTTGTCATCCGATGCCTCTGGTAAAATATTTTAAAAATCAAAGAAATGTTTATTTAACTGGATTATTTGTATTAATTGATAGTTTAATGATTAAACAAGATTATGATTGTGGTATAAATATTATTCCTAAGCTACAACAAAATATTATTCAAGGCAAAAGAGATCCTATTAATTTATTAGTTGAGCAAATATTATTTAGTAGTCATTTAATTCTTACCAAAGGGGACAGAGTTAAAGAAAATAATCTCAGTAAAATATGTTCTCAAATTCAAAAAATCAACCCCTTTGCAACAATACATTCTATAATTTTTGGTAAACTCAATATTGAATCATTGTTTGAACTAAAAGAATATAACTACTTTAATATTGAGCAATTATTTGACGAACTAAAACCTATACTAGAGTTTGAATCAGGAACTGATAGACCTTATGATTTAGCAACTAGGGTAATAACAGATGATCGTCCATTTCATCCTGAAAGGCTTTGGAAGGTTTTTAATCACCAACTTGAAGTAAATATATATCGTAGTAAAGGCTTTTTCTGGCTTGCAAGTAGACCCAGTCAATCACTACTTTTTAATCAAGCTGCAGGAGCAATTAATTTAGAATTTTTAGGAACATGGAGAACAGCAATACTTGAAGAAAAAAAGAATAATTTACAAGAAATAGAATTAAAATTTCTCAAAGAAAAAATATCAAAAGAATCTGCTCGTTTTGGAGATCGTTGTTGTGAACTCACCATTATAGGTGATAAAACAAAAATAGATGAATTCGTTGAAAAAGTTGAATCTTGTTTTCTTACTGATGAAGAAATAATTCAATGGGAAAATGGATTAAATTTTAAAGACCCATGGCCTAAAAAATATAGCAAAATTAGCAACTAGTATTAATACAGAAAGCCATCTCAAAACGAAATGGATTCCAACACAGTGTATACTTAATGAAAACACCCAAATAAAAAACACGTTACACTGAAACTAATTAACTATTTTTAATACTTCATCTAATATAGCATAAGAATTAAAATAAATTCAATATATTAAGTATTTATTTCTTAACTCTTTGTATAATCTCAAATCTTTTATCCAACCTTCTCTAATATTATTCTCACTTTTACCTTCTATAATAGATAATCTCAATTCATTGTTTCCAGCAAGTTTATCAAAGAAGTCGTTAAAAAAAAATTCTTTTTTTGGACATTCTTTATAGGCATATATTAAAAAAGATAAGTCTAATTTTCTAAGTCTAGTAAATTTACTTAAATCTTGACCATAACATCTTTCCCCCTTATGTTTGGGGTATTTAGCTCCTTCACCACTTATGGGTACAAATGAATAATTACTTTCTAAATAAGGTGCGCCAAAATGTTGAAAGGGCAAGTCTGTTCCTCTGCCTACACTTACATTAGTTCCCTCAAACAGACATAAAGATGGATATAAGTTGACAGCCTGAGCATTGGGTAAGTTAGGTGATGGCTTAACAGGTAAGTCATAAAGTTTTTTCTTATTATATCCCAACATTGAAATAATTGTTAAATCACATTCTATGCTATCCTTAAGCCACTTCTCGCCATTAATCATTTGAGCATACTCACCAATGGTCATACCGTGAACGATAGGTATAGGGTGCATTCCTACAAAAGAGCGATAAGCAGTATCTAAAATAGGACCGTCAATGTAGTGTCCATTTGGATTGGGTCTATCCAAAATAATTAACGGAATATTATTTTCTGCTGCCGCCTCCATAACATAATGCAATGTTGAGATATAAGTATAAAAACGAGCACCTACATCTTGAATATCAAACAATAATATTTCAATTCCTTCTAATTGCGATGGGTTCGGTTTTTTGTTACTGCCATACAATGATATTATAGGAATTCCAGTTTGTTCGTCAATTCCACTTTCTATATGTTCACCTGCATCGGCAGTTCCTCTAAATCCATGTTCAGGACTAAAGACTTTAATTACTTTAAGGTTTGCGCTCAACATAGAATCTACCAAATGGGTTGTTTCAATAAGAGAGCTTTGATTCCCTATTACACCAATAAGCTTATCATTTAGTATTGGAAAATACTCATTTGTTCTTTCCGCACCAATTTGCAAACTTTCATTAGCATTTGAACAATGTAAAAAGATCAAAAGACAAAGAAATAAATGCTTAATTTTATATCGCATAATTTATGAATATTTCATTTTTCATAGCCCAACGACTTATTGGCAAAAACGAATATCGTTTTTCTCGACCTGTTATCAGAATAGCTATTACTGCTATTGCATTAAGTCTGACTGTTATGTTGATATCGCTAGCTATCATAAAAGGTTTTCAAAATAAAATTACAGACAAAGTTATTGGTTTCAGTTCTCATATTCAAGTGAGTAATTTTAGTAACGGAAACTCCTACGAATCTTCGCTATTAAAACGTTCAGACTCCTTAAAACTATCTCTTTCAAAAATAAAGGGTATAAAACACATTCAATCCTATATAACCAAGGCTGGTATTATTAAAACTGAAAATGAAATTCATGGTGTGGTACTTAAAGGAGTAAGTAGTGATTTTGACAGCACATTTATTAAAAAAATCTTAATAAAAGGTAATATTCCATCATTTGGAAAGAATAAAAGGTCTAATAAAGTATTGATTTCTCAAACCATAGCCAATCAATTGAATCTAAATATTGGCAATGGCTTTCAAATGTACTTTATCCAACAACCTGTAAGAGTTCGTCAATTTAAGATTGCAGGAATTTATGATAGTGGTGTTGCTGAATTTGACAAAATGCTGGTCTTAGGTGATATTGGAAACATTCAGAAACTCAATAAATGGTCAGCAAATGATGCTGGAGGGCTAGAAATACAACTTCATGATTTTGAAGATTTGGAAAATATAAATCAAGAAGTTTATTCCAAAATAGGTTTTGATTTAAACACTAGAACAGTTATTGATAATAACCCTCAGCTTTTTGATTGGCTTGATTTACAAAATATGAATGTTAGGGTTATACTAATCCTTATGCTGATTGTTGGTGCAATTAACATGATTACGGCCTTATTTATTCTCATTTTGGAACAGTCCCAACTCATTGGTACTCTTAAGGCTTTAGGAAGTCAAAACTGGCAAATCAGAAAAGTGTTTATTTATCATTCATTATATTTAATTCTCAAAGGTATGTTTTGGGGCAACATAATAGGACTGAGTCTTTGTTGGATTCAGAACCAATTTCAAATTTTGGAGCTAGACAAGAACACTTATTACATGTCTTATGTGCCAATTGACCTAAATATTGCTCATATTCTTGTCCTAAATATTGGTACCTTCATTTTATGTTGGCTGATGCTTATAATTCCATCTTATTTAATTAGTAAAATAAATCCCATTAATGCTATTCGATTTGAATAATAAAAGAAACATTAATGGTAAATTTGTACTATGAATTTTTTTAATCATATTATAGAAACTATTGGTAATACCCCAATGGTAAAATTGCACAAAGTAGTTGATACAGAAGCACTTGTTTTGGCTAAGTTAGAAAGTTTTAATCCCGGTCATTCCACTAAAGACAGAATGGCATTAAAAATGATTGAAGACGCAGAAAAAGCTGGACTACTTAAAGAAGGTGGTACAGTAATTGAAGGAACTTCTGGTAATACTGGTATGGGCCTAGCACTAGCTTGTATTCAGAAGGGATACAAACTAATTTGCACCATTTCAGATAAGCAATCTAAAGAAAAAATGGATATACTGAAGGCTATGGGTGCAGAAGTTTATGTATGTCCAACTAACGTAGCTCCAGAACACCCAGAATCATACTACTCGGTTGCCAAACGTCTTAATGAAGAAATTCCTAACTCATTTTATCCCAATCAATACGATAACCTATCAAATAGGTTAGCACATTATGAATCGACTGGACCAGAAATATGGAATCAAACAGATGGTAAAATCACCCATTTTATTGTTGGTGTTGGAACTGGTGGCACTATTTCAGGTATTGCAAAATATCTAAAAGAAAAAAATCCTAATATTAAAATTTGGGGTGTCGATTCTTATGGTTCTGTTTACAAAAAATATCATGAAACGGGAGAGTTTGATGAAAATGAGATTTATTCTTACATCACTGAAGGAATTGGAGAGGATATTTTACCGGATAACGTAGATTTTGAACTTATTGACCATTTTGAAAAAGTTACTGATAAAGATGGTGCCATCTATGCCCGTCGCTTAGCTAAAGAAGAAGGTATTTTTGCAGGTTATTCCTGTGGAAGTGCCATTGCCGGATTAAATCAGCTTAAGAATAACCTAAAAAAAGATGATGTTGTTGTTGTTCTGTTACATGATCACGGAAGCAGATATGTTGGTAAAATTTTTAACGATGATTGGATGAGAGA
>TARA_B100000963_G_scaffold188002_1_pt1 | contig 22962 bp, 18 predicted proteins | sample TARA_B100000963 | Tara Oceans TARA_B100000963 (sample SAMEA2622097) | marine metagenome | biome: marine biome (ENVO:00000447); feature: surface water layer (ENVO:00002042); material: "saline water (ENVO:00002010), including plankton (ENVO:xxxxxxxx)" | depth 5 m | reverse complement strand
CACCGTGCCAATGACCACCGGAAAGGCCTTCTATTGCCAAAGGCTTTGTCCACACGGGGCAGCCCAGCAATGGATGCGCAAACTGCGCAAGCGACCGCTTCTTCTGCCAAAGAAAATCGACCGTTCTCTGACAAAGCTTCCCGCGGTCCTCTTTGCTATGGTCATTCTTCTCGCCTTCACCACCTCGGCTCACACCTTGGCTATGCTCGAACCCTTTGACGCATACGTTTGGCAGGTCGCGGGAGCGGTAACGGTTGCTCTTGCCCTAATCAGCCTGATTGCTTCGGCCTTCGTTCCCATGGCCTATTGCCGTTATGGCTGCCCCACCGGAGCAATGCTCAAACTTTTCGAATTCCAACCCGATGACCAAGGTTGGAACCGGCGGGATTATCTCAGCTTTTCCTTACTCGGCCTTTCCCTCCTCTTGTTCTTTTTCACTTGAGAAACCCTGTCCCACTTTTTCTCGGGCTCGCCCTTTGCCTTTTCGGTTGCGGAGATTTGGCCACAGAGGCCCAACTTAAGCTCATAGATCTAAAGGGGAAAGCCCTTGGTACGACTTGGTCTATTAAAATCCTCAGCAAAGAAACCTTCTCCATCAATGAATTGGAAAGCGAAGTGATGCAAAAATTGGAGGCGGCGGACAAACTCTTTTCTCATTGGCGAGCCGACTCAGCCCTTTTTCAATTCAACGCCACCCTCAAAACCGAACCCCAGAGTCTTCATCCTCAATTGCTCGAACTCATCAAACATGCAAAATGGATGCATCGCCAAACCGATGGAGCCTTTGATCCGACCATCGCCCCGCTCGTGAATCTTTGGGGTTTCGGTCCGGTCTCGAGAACGCGAATCGCAATTCCCACCGAGGAGGAAGTTAGAAGAGCCCTTGGAATGACCGGCCTCGCGCAGTTGAAGCTCTTACCCGACGGAAAATTACAAAAGCAGTTCTCCACCCTACAGCTTGATCTTTCCGGTTCCGCAAAAGGGGAAATCATCGACCTCATTTGCGACCTTCTCGATCGTTGGGGATTCAATAATTATTTGGTCGAGATCGGTGGAGAGATCCGTGCCGAGGGGAAAGGCAGGAAAGGTAAAGGCTGGGTAGTCGGTCTGGAAGATGGACGTACAAAAAATGCAGAGGTTATAGCCTCCGTACCCTTGCGAAACTATGCTGTGGCCACCTCCGGAAGTTACAGACTTACTAAACCAAATCCTGACTCCAATCGGAGTGCCTCACACTTAATTGACCCAAGGACGGGTAGACCCGTCGAGCACGACCTTATCGCGGTCAATGCTTTTGCGCCCACTGCGCGAGATGCTGATGCCTGGGCCACAGCTTTAATGATTCTTGGCCCGGAAGACGGGATGAAAATGGCAGAAAAAATGGATATGGTTGCAAGATTTTGTGTATTAGAGGGTAATGAGGTCCAGATATTTAAGAGTACGGCTTACGACCGCATTTTTACGAAACTCACTCCCAACTAAACGTCATCTTATGAAAATTTTGCTCCTGCTCCTTGCCTCATTTTCACTATTTGCAAATGCGTCAACCGATAAAAAAAGGTAAACATTGCGGCCAAACTTCGTGAGTCATCTCCTGAAGGCAATGTACTTTCCGCTCCTATTATGTCCACGCTGACGGGCGCAAAGGTGGTAATCAAAGTGGAACAAGAGCGATCTGAGGGCGAAAAAAAAGGCTTTCGCATGGCGGTGCAACCATCCGAATCTGCAAATGGCATTCTATTGGAGGGGTATGCCGTTTATGGGATATACGACCCAAATGAGATTGATGAACAAACGGAAATCTTTGGCTTATTTTCGAATAAAGCAAAATTACCTACCGAGGATACACAACCCGAATGGGCAAAAAAAATAGAACTAAGCGGAAGCTTTCGCATCAACGGAAAGGCTTATGGAGCATTCTCAGCTTCCGACGTCAGCTTTTGGTTAGAGGAGGGAAAAGGAGCATCCGGTTACAGATTACTTAAAATGGATCTCAGTAAATCACAGCCTCGCGCTCTTCTCGAAAAAGACGGTAAGCAAGCATGGCTAGGGCTACGCGCCGGTGAAAGTTCTTCACCCAGAAATCTTGAGCAACCCCTAAAGGAAGGCGGCACCCTGTTTATCAAGGAAGTTAAGTCAGGAGAAAAGATCACCATACCCGTTATCGGATTGGACGGTAAAAAGTACGACTTCGAGATGCTTGTTACTTCAAACTAATTTTACTGCCTGAAATTTATAAGGCTTGATTGGATAATATTAATCGAAAATCCTTTTAAAATGAATCGCCTACTTAATTTCCCTCTTCTCCTTTTACTCTTTTCATTTAGTTCATGTATTGAATTTGAACGGGAAAAACTGACTTACGTCTATGATGAAGAAAAAGATGAACTAAGAGTAACCCTTAGGTACGAGGGTATATTTGGGAATTTCGCTAAGGGGAAGAATTCTCAGAACGGACCGGATGACGTCACGACCAAGGACAGCCTGAATCAAAAACAAATTGAACAATTGGAATCCGTTCTCGAGCAGGAAAGAGCCTTTTTCTTCAGCAACTGGATTTTCGAATACGACAAAAGGGGGCTTTCCGAGATGCTCAAACAAGAACCGAACAAGTTGAGCTCCGAAGAAAGTCCTTTCGGACTACCCGAAAAGGATTTGATCGAAGCCCTAATCAAAAACGTTGAGGTTCGGAACCTTGGTTTTTATCTCGACGAAAAAAGTAGACTCTGCGGCGCTCAGACCTTGAGGCTATCGAATGCGTCTCAGGTGATTGCGAAGGCGAACGCAGTGCTTGGCCGCCAATTGCATGCCCGCATTCCGGAAATGACCAAGTACTCGATGCGAACTCTCAGCTTAATCGAAAGAAAGCTAAAAAGGAAATTCCCATTCATCCGACTGGAGGGCAATCTCGTCACAGTCGCCTTCATACTCGACCAGGAAGACCAAAGAAAATTCGCGAAGGACACGCTCAAGAAGATGCCGGACGGCGTGCGCATCGAATACCAGAAGCAAGCCTTGCTACTCAAATGCGGCGGAGCAAAGGAAGAGCAGAGCAAGATTGGGATGAAGTGTTTCGAAGGCTATGCGCCCAATGCCCAAAAGTACCTGGAAGAAAACCACAAAGGCCTTTTACTGGGATCGGAACAGATAACTGAGAAAATGCAAAATTTCATCACAGGCCTGAACTAAACCCTAGTCAGGCAAGCAATCGACTTGCAAGCAATCCCACCCCCCAACTACAATCCTCAAATGAAGAATTTTTGGTTGCTCACGGCTCTTCCTCTCCTGGTCTGCGGACAATTCCCAGACCGTCCCAACGTCATCCTGTTCATGGCCGATGACATGGGCATGGGCGACAGTTCCGCCTATCAGTTTCTCACTAAGAATTCCGACGCCCAGCAGATCCTGACTCCGGCCATGCAGAGGCTCGCGAACATGGGCATGCTTTTCACCGATGCTCACACTTCATCCTCTCGTTGCACGCCCACCCGATACGGATTACTCACCGGACGCTACCCATGGCGCGACAGAATGAAACATTGGGTACTCTTTGGGGTGCAGGGAGATCCCCTGATTGAAAAGGACCGCCCCACCCTCGCCACACTCTTCCGCTCCTGCGGGTATGCAACTGCCATGGTAGGCAAATGGCATCTTGGCCTGAGATACACCCGACAAGATGGACGACCGGCCGCTGGATGGGAAGATGCTGACCTGACTAAAGATGTTTTCGACGGGCCTTGTGACCATGGCTTTGATTACGCGCGTTTCACCTCACGCTCGCACGGTACGTCCGGCCCTGATGCTGGCACGACCGGACTGCGAGCCGGTAAAAACAAAAAAGGGGACCGTAATACACCCAGCCAGTCAATTGGCCCTGGCCACATTCATAACCGTCGAGTCATCGGTGCCACGGGACAAGGAAAGCAATTGATCAAAAAGGGAGAGAACGCCTATGATTTGCACTCTCTGGGAAGTCGACACTCCGACCATGCGATGGAATTCTTGAACCAGCACTTGCGGAATCAGGAAACTTCCTTTGACCCCTTCTTTCTCTATTACCCAAGTAATTCAAATCATGGGCCGTACACCGTCGATCGGAAAATCGGTGATAAGGAAGTCAAGGGGGCGGGAAGAATGGTATCGGGAGACCCTGCTTCGGTCCGTCTAGATTATATTTATGAGAACGACGTCGCCCTCGGACGGTTGCTGGACTTTCTCGAGAGAACCAGAGATCCTCGCAGACCCAGCAAGAAACTTCTCGATAACACTTTGGTGATCTTCACCTCGGACAATGGAGCGGAAGTCCCTTCGAAAACGGCAACGGGACCATTCCGGAGCAATAAGGGCAGTTGCTACGAAGGCGGGCACCGCGTTCCATTCATCCTTTCCTGGCCAAATGGTGAGATCGGAAACGGAAACGCCGGCAATCCCGGAAAAGTGAGTGATCAATTGATCGGACTTCAGGATCTGTTCGCCACCTTTTCCAGCATCCTCAAGGTTAACCTTCCCGACTTGAGGGAAGGAGATAAGGGAGCCGAAGACAGTTTCGACCTGACCCCCGCATTGCATGGGAAACCCTTGCCCATGCGCCCCATGTTCTACAACGATCACAAGGAAGGTGAAAACGGAGCCGCATGCGCCATGCGTATCGATAACCCTGCAGTCAACCGTAAGATCGTACCGGGCAAATGGAAAATATTCTTCGATGATTCGCTTTTGCGAGAGGGCCGGGCCCAAGCCAGGCAATTGTTCGAATTAAGCTCCGATCCGATGGAAACCAAAAATCGCTTGCCCGACGAAAATCTGAAACCCTTGGTCAGACGATTGGTTTCCACGGCCCTGCTCCACCGCAACGCAGGCGGACACCGTTTTGTTTCCATCGCTCCCAAAACACGAATCCGCCTGGATTGGCGAAAGCCTTTGCCCGTTCCCTCCCCCTTGACCTTTTTCCTTTCCACCAAAGGAGGAGAAAGCGTGAGGGATCATGAAGGTTTGGGGGTCAATGGTCAGGATTCTTCCCAAGTCGAACCCGGTGAAGGTTTGGCCATCCGATTTCAATCCGACGTTTTGATCGAATCGGTGGGTTTGACCGCAGGAGAAAAGGGAGGTTGCGGGGGGTTCTTCCGAGTTGGAAAGAATCCCCCTCTGGCCATTTATTGCACGGATGCGGACAATGACGCCAAAGATCAGCAAGGCATCATCAGCGATCTTGGTATTCTCAAAAAAGGGGATCGGCTGATACTTGATCCAAACCCCCACTTTGGAGTCGAATCCGCAGGTAGTTGGAAATTGCAGTCCATGGTTGTGCGCCCCTTTCCCGAAAAATAAAAAACGAACCGTCTCCAAAGCGATTATGAAACTCCTTCCTTTCTTCCTCGCAATCCTGGCTCCTCATCTGCTCTCAGGTGAAATCGATCTCCGCAAGCCCAACGTTGTCATCATATTCATCGACGACATGGGCTATGGAGACGTGGGCTTTAACGGGGCAACCGGGCCCAAAACTCCAAACCTCGACAACATGGCGGACGAAGGGATGGTGTTTTCGGACTTTTACGTCGGATGCGCCGTTTGCTCCGGATCGAGAACGGCCCTACTGACCGGGGCTCATTATCAACGGTTGAGCATGAATGCAGTCCTGTTTCCGCAGAGCTCCCACGGCCTTCATCCTTCCGAGCAGACCATAGCGGACATGCTCAAGGCCGAGGGCTATGCGACTGCATGCGTAGGCAAGTGGCATCTCGGGCACCTGCCTCCCTGCCTCCCGACTTACCAAGGCTTTGAAAGTTATTATGGGGTGCCTTACAGCAATGATATGTGGATCGACCCAGCCAACCAACTATCCGCAAACCTAACTCTTCGGGAGGGACTCACGCGAGAGGAGGTCGAGGCTGGTCACAAAAAAAGAAACTGGGTTCCGCTGATGCGGGGAGAGGAAGTGATTGAATATCCGGCCAACCAAAAGACCCTGACCAAGCGATACACCGAGCAATCGATCAAATTCATCGAGCAAAACAAGGACAGCCCTTTTTTCCTTTATCTTCCGCACACCATGGTCCATTTGCCTTTGGCGGTTTCCCAAGCATTCGAAAACCGAACCGATCGCTTGATTTGGGATGCCATTGAGGAAGTGGACTGGTCGGTCGGAGAAGTCCTCAAATCCCTTAAGTCTCTCCGTATTGATCACAACACCCTGGTTATCTTCACCAGCGACAATGGAGCTGCAGTGGGAACCTCCCTACCCTTGCGGGCAAAGAAGGGGAGCGTCTATGACGGGGGCATCCGCGAGCCCACGGTGATGTGGTGGCCCGGTCGGATTCCCGCAGGCAAGATCTGTGGGGAAGTGGCAGCCACCATTGACCTACTTCCTACTTTGGCCAAAGTGTGTGGAGGAAAACTGAGCGGTCGGAAAATCGACGGCAAGGACATTTGGCCGCTCATGTCCGGTCAGTCCAAGGCAAAAAGCCCCCACGAAAATTACGTTCTGATGCACGGGCCCGGCGCGGTGAGAAGCGGAAAATGGAAATTTTACCCTTGGCAGGAAGGCAGAGGTGGAAAGCGTCATGATCGAGCGAAGAACCCCTCTCCCGATCCCGTTCAACTGTACGACACGCAAGCGGATATAGGGGAAACCAAGAACCTCGCCTCAAAGCATCCCGCTATCGTCCGAAGGATGCAAGCCGCCTACGATGCGCATGTGTCTGAGATCAAGGCAAGCAAGCGCCCCAATAAGGAAATGAAGCGGTCCACAAGCAAACCGTCCGCCGACCGGCCGAATACCCCAAAGAAGAAAAAATGAAGACGTCTCTCCTGCTTCAGGGCATTTTGCTTTTTCACCTTTACGGTTTTGCTGAAAAACCTAACGTCCTGTTCATCGCCGCAGATGATCTTTCCTGCGCCCTTGGCTGCTACGGAGACCCGATTGCCAAGACTCCGCATCTCGACCGATTGGCCGCGAACGGCGTTTGTTTTCTGAAAGCATACAACCAGTTGCCTCTTTGCAATCCGACCCGGGCATCGGTGATGACCGGATTGCGACCGGATACCATTAAGGTCTATGATCTGGATCGTCATTTTCGGGACGAAGTTCCCGAGGCGATCACCCTATCCCAACAATTCATGAAGCACGGTTGGTGGGCGGGACGAGTGGGTAAGATTTACCATTACAACGTACCGGCAAGCATCGGAACGGATGGATTCGACGACCCGCCCTCCTGGCAAAGAACGATTAACCCAAAGGGTCGAGACAAGACCGACGAGGCTCTTATTTTCAATGCCGAGCCTCACCGAAAGATCAGCGCTGCACTCAGTTGGCTGGCAGCCGATGGTAGGGATGAGGAGCAAACGGATGGAATGGTCGCCACTGAAGCGATCAGGTTGATGGAGGAAAAGAGAAAGGAGCCTTTCTTCATCGCCGCCGGCTTTTTTCGACCACACACTCCCTACGTCGCTCCCAAGAAATATTTCGATATGTACCCGTTGAAGGATTTGCGGCTACCATATGCCCCCCCCCACGATCGCAATGATATCCCCACCGCCGCCTTCGCCCACAACTGTCCCGTTCCCCATTACGGCTTGGACGAACTCACCTGCCTCAAGGCGCTGCAAGCTTACTACGCATGCGTTTCTTTCGTGGACGCGCAGGTCGGACGGATGCTGGATGCCCTCGACCGACTCCAACTTTCGGACAGGACCATCGTGGTCTTTTGGAGCGACCATGGCTACCATCTCGGCGAACACAATGGCATCTGGCAGAAACGAACTCTTTTTGAACAAGGCGCTCGGTCTCCCCTGATTATCCGAAATCCATCGTCCAAGGGGAACGGCCAACCTTGCCGCCGCGTCGTCGAGTTCGTCGACGTCTATCCGACCTTGACCGAATTGGCAGGAATTCCCACACCTTCGGCAGTGGAAGGACGGTCCCTCGGTCCGCTTTTGGAAAATCCCATCAAAGAGTGGAATGGACTCGCCATCACCCAAATTCTGAGACCAGCCGATGATCGTCTAAGGACTCCGGTCATGGGCAGAAGCATTCGCACGGAAAGATGGAGATATTCGGATTGGGCGGAAGGAAAGAGCGGGATCGAACTGTACGACCATTTTGCCGACCCAATGGAGTTCGAAAACCTCGCCCTCAACCCAACCCAAAAAAATAAGAGGATCATGAGCGAACTTCGACGCTTGCTCGAAGGGAAAGCGAGCGGCGAGGTTCCCCAGACTCCCTTTAATCCGAAACGACTCTGAGCTGGTTATGGACAAGACCCGTTACCATGACCTCGATGCCCTGCGGGCCTTTGCCATGCTCCTCGGTATCGCGCTTCATGGACTGCTCTCCTTCATACCGACACCGATATGGCCGGTTCAGGACAGTAATCAGTCGGAATTCTATTTCATTCCCTTGATGTTCATTCATGGTTTCAGGATGTCGCTGTTTTTTTTCATAAGTGGATTTTTCACGATGATGGTGTGGCAAAGAAGAGGCTCAGTCAGCTTATTGCGTCAAAGGACCAAACGCATTGTCCTGCCTTTTGTGATTTTCGGAGCCTTGCTCTTCCCCCTTCTCAACAATATGGAAGCTTTTGTCGGAAAAGCGGAGAACAATCGATTACCGGAACAAGCCCAGCGAGGAAAAACGCATACGGCTTTTAATCCCGAGCATAAGGTTCCCAACGATTTGGGGGGCGCCGCGCGCGAAGGGAACTTGGAGAAGATCAGGGAATTTCTCAAACAGGGCGCCGAGGTGAACGGAAAGTATGACAAGGACTTCACCCCGCTTCACTGGGCGGCAACCATGAACCAGGTTGAAGCCATCGAGCTCCTGATTGATGAGGGAGCAAACCTTGATTCAAGGGATGGCCACCAATCCACTCCCCTCTTACTCGCTGCCTTTTTCGGACAAACGAAATCGGTTGAAGTTCTTCTTCAAAGGGGTGCCGATCCAAATCTCAGGAATAAGGATGGCGCTCTGCCCGCGCAAGCAATGACGGCCAATCGGGCCGTCACCGAATGGGTGGCGAGGGATATTTTGAAAATTCCAATGGACTGGGCCAAAATCAGGGAGGGGAGACGGCAGGCAACCAAGTTGCTTTCTCCGGAAAGCGCGCTTCCGTCGAATGGCCGAGATTCCAATTGGTTCGTCCGCAACTATTTTATGTTCGGCCAATTCTGCACGCACCATCTGTGGTTTCTCTATGACTTGGTCTACCTCACCGTGGGCTTCGTTCTGCTTGCCGGGATTCTGAGGTTTTTTCCCAAGTTAGCAGTCGCAAAGTGGCTTGCCGAGTCCCCGCTGCGACTACTATGGTTGGTTCCGCTCACCTTTTGGGCTCAGTTTCACATGGGCAGTGGTGAGGATGGCGTCTTCGGTCCGGCAACCGCGGTCTTTCTCAAACCCGACTGGGTCAAACTGGGCTATTATGCGATCTTCTTCGGATACGGGGCACTGTGCTTCCCGCACGAAGGTTTTCATAAGAAAGTCGGGCGCTTTTGGCCCTTACACCTCACCTTCGCGGCAGTTGCCTTCACTCTCGCTCTGCTGATCATCGAAGACAAGGATCAGGACTGGTACTATGGATGGATTTCGCTTTACTCGGCTCTTTTCGTCTGGCTGATGATTTTCGGCCTGATCGGACCGTTCCGGAAATTCTTCTCGAAAGAAAATCCCCAAGTCCGCTTCGTCTCCGATTCCGCATATTGGCTCTACTTAGCCCATCTGCCTCTTATTCAAATCATTCAGTTTTGGGTGGCTGAGTGGTCATTGCCAATCTTTCTCAAGCTCAGCTTTGTCTGTGTGATCACCACCTTATTATTGCTTCTTTCCTACAGGTATTTGATTCGCTATACAGTGATAGGAACGATGCTCAACGGGAAACGGTACAAAACAAATGCAACACACTGATACGCCAAACGGCAAATCCTATCTCTGGCTTGGAGTTTTCTTCGCCGTTCTGATTTGGTCAGGCATCGAACCCAAAGACCGATTGACTTGGGTTCTGGAAGCCGGACCCGCGATCATCGGGCTCCTGGTAATGGCCAAGACCCGGCAATCCTTCCCCCTCACGCCTCTGCTCTACTTTTGGATTCTACTCCATTGCGTCGTTCTCATGGTGGGAGCGAAATATACCTACGCCGAGGTGCCGCTTTTTGATTGGATCAGCGAAGTCTTTGCCTGGGAACGGAACAACTACGACAAGGTGGGGCATTTCATGCAGGGCTTCGTTCCTGCCCTGATCGCAAGGGAAATTCTCCTACGAAAGGAAGTGGTCAGCGAGAATGGTTGGCGAAATTTCATTGTCCTTTCCGTTTGTTTGGCATTCAGCGCCTTTTACGAATTGATCGAATGGTGGGCGGCTTTGCTGATCGGCGAGGATGCGGATGCCTTCCTAGGCACCCAAGGATACGTCTGGGACACACAGTCCGATATGGGACTGGCCCTACTGGGAGCGATCTGCTGTCTGCTTGTCATGCAAAAGGAGCACGACCGGCAAATCAAGCGATTGGTCTGGTGATTTGCGAACGCTACATTCTCCGTCAATGATTCAGGAGACCGATTGGGACGGGAGATATCGACATGAGGATACCCCATGGGACAAAGGGGAGCCTGCTCCCGGTCTGGTCGACTGGTTGAAAAAAAACCAACTTGATCCTCGAACCCGCGTCTTGGTCCCGGGGTGCGGGCGCGGACACGATGCCTCGGCCTGGGCAAAGGCCGGTTTCCAAACCACGGCGATGGATTTGTCCGACCGGGCTCTGAACGATGCGAGGGAATCCTACGAATCTCTTCCGAATCTCGCATTCTTTCCGGGAGACTTTTTGCATGAACAACCCCAGGATCCTTATGATTTGGTCTTCGAGCATACCCTGTTCTGCGCCATTGCCCCGGATAGCAGAGAGACCTATGCCAGCTCCCTGGTTCGTTGGCTCCGTCCGGGGGGTCATTTTCTGGCGATTCATTTCGTCTTTCCACTTTCCGAACAAGGTCCTCCCTATGGAGCGGACCGGGAGGAAATCATCCGACGCTTCGAACCGAATTTTCAATTGCTTGAGGATTGGAGCCCGAGATCCTTCAAAGAACGGCAAAGCGAGGAAAGAATGTTTTGGTGGCAGAAAAAACCATAAGGTTTCATCTCTCAACTCTTTGGGAAATCGCCAATCCGCCATCCTTTCGGCATTGGAATTTGCCGAAAAGGTTTTATCCTATTTCCTATGCGATTATGGATTTTTTGCTTCATGATTCTTCTTGGGTTTGGCTCGAACTCAAGAGCTTGGGGCAAACCGATTTCCGAAGAGGGTGAAAAACTCTTCGCGAAGCATTGCGCGGAATGTCATGGCATAGGCGGTGAAGGCGTGGAAGAAGAATACGCCAAACCATTAGTGGGTGAATGGCCGATACGAAAGCTAATCGGTTACGTTGACGAGACCATGCCCGATTACGACCCGAGCCTGGTAAAGGGCAAGGAAGCGGAGGCGGTTGCCCGTTTCATCTTCGAATCCTTCTACCGCAAGCCCGAGTTGTTTCGAAAGGATACCCGCATTGAATTGGCCCGGTTGACCAACCGGCAGTTCAGGCAATCGGTCACTGACTTATTTTCCGCATTTGGAGGATCGTCGGACCTCAGCCAAGCGGAACATGGGCTGAAGGGTAGGTATTACAATTCGGAAGGCATGAACAAAAGAAAGGATATGCATGCCGAACGGGTCGATCTCATCCTGTCCCACGACTTCAAGAATCTGGCTCCCTACGATGGCATGAATGCCAAGAAATTTTCCGTTTATTGGGATGGTTCCTTGCTTCCCCGAGAATCGGGTTGGTATGAGTTTTTCGTTCGAACTCCAAATGGCTTTGAATTCAAGGTTAACCAACATGACGGAACTCCGACCATCGATGAAAAGGTGAGCCCGGGACAAATGCGGGAAGTAAGCGCGAAGATTTTTCTCTTGGGTGGACGCCCCTACCCCCTCGAACTCGAATTCTACAAATTCAACGATCCCAACGCTTCCATAGAATTGAGTTGGATCACGCCTGCCGGCGTCAAAGAGATCATCCCTTCCGAATTCCTCTTCACCAAGGAAGTTCCTCCCTCTTTCGTCAGCCAATGGAAGCTACCCCCGGATGACTCTTCCCATGGCTACGAGCGGGGTATTCAAATCGATTCGACCTGGGACGAATCAATCACCTATGCTGCTCTCGAAGCCGCGAAGTTTGCCGGAGACAAGATCGATCGATTGGCGAAAACCAATGACGATGATTCCGAACAGGAAAGGAAAATTCGTGAAATTGGAGCAAATTTCGTACGACTGGCCTTCCGGGAAAATTTAACCGAAAAGGAGCTGGAAACTTACGTTTATTCCAAATTCCAAAAGAATCTGCCTTTGCATCTCTCGGTCGAAAAGGTGGTTCTGTTGGCGCTAAAATCGCCAAGGTTTTTGTATCCCGAATGGCAGGCTCTGGCCAAACAACGGGCGGATCCACGGGTCGTTGCCAGCAGGTTGGCCTTGTACATGTGGGACTCCATTCCGGATTTCCATCTTCACAAGCAAATTGAAAAGGGCCATTTTCAAAACAAGGGACAAATCGAAGGGCAAGCAAAACGCATGCTTCGGGATCCTCGGTCAAAAGCCAAATTCACCGACTTTCTCTTGCAATGGCTCGATATCAGGGGAAAGGAGCTTCCCAGTTTCAGAAAAGAAACCTTTCCCGAATTTTCGCCTGCGTTGGCCATGGACCTGAGGCGTTCGCTCCTTCGTTCCATTGACCGGACCGTTTGGCAAGAACAGGGAAATTGGCAGGATTTTTTGCGCCTCTCCACCATCGAGATTACCCATTCCATTGCCAAGTACTATCAAATACCACTGACGGACAAACCCAATTCAATTGGCTATGCTCCCGTGGAAGCGGCCTCCTTTGGCCGACAGGGCATTCACACCCATCCTTACGTTCTGGCCAGTCACTCCTATCCCGAAAACAGCTCTCCGATACACCGTGGCGTTTTCACCACTCGGAAAATTCTCGGACGAACACTCCGTCCCCCTCAAGAGGCAATCTCTTTCAGCAATGCAGACTTCAGCCCCGATTGGACGATGCGTCAGAAGGTAACGAACCTGACCAAGCCCGCGAACTGCATGAGTTGCCACGACCTCATCAATTCAACGGGTTTTGTGCTGGAAGGTTTTGACGCCACCGGAAGAGCAAGGTCAAGAATCGCAGACAAGCCCATTGACCTGCGCGTGAATTTTCTCGATGAGAATGGGAATCAAAGGGAATTCACCGGACCGCAGGATCTTCTTGCGTATGCTCTGGAGTCTCAAAGGAGCGCAAAATCATTTGTGGAAGATTTGTTCAAGCACCTTGCCAAACAATCCTTGGACAGTTACTCTAATGTAAACGTCAACGAATTGTCGGACATGTTATTGAATGGAAAATTGAATCTCGCAAACCTTTATAGTGAAGTTTGCCTCCGGGCGGCGACCGAGGGGTTTGCCTATCGTGATTGATCGATTACCAAAATGAATCCTCGCTACATGCATAGGCGTTCCGCTCTCAAGAAGATTGGACTTTCCTCTCTTTCTCTTCCAATCCTCGGACAAGCGGGTTCTCTGTTCGCTTCAAACCAAGCCGAGAAAAGAGCCAAACAGCGCTTGGTTATTATGTTCAGCCCCAATGGCACTATCCCCAAAAGTTTCTGGCCGGACAGGCTGGGGGAGGACTTCGATCACAAAACCATTCTAAAACCCCTCGAGCCCTTCCACGACAAAATGCTCATCCTCCGGAATCTCCACAACAAAGTCCGTGGTGACGGAGACAACCACATGCGTGGAATGAGTTGCCTACTCACGGGGACGGAACTTTTCCCAGGAAACGTCATGGGTGGTGGAAACACCCCTGCGGGATGGCCCAAGGGGAATTCCATTGACCGGGAAATTTGCAAACACTTTCAAGCCAACGAATCCACCCGCACCCGCTTCGGAGCCTTACATTTTGGGGTTGGGATCAAAGACACGGCCGATCCTTGGACCCGGATGTCCTATGATGGACCGAATCAACCCGTGACTCCTCTTTCCGATCCCTACGAATCTTACCGAAAGCTTTATGGAAACGTCCGAGAAAAAAAGCAGGTTCGTTCCATTCTTGATGACTTGCGCGCCGACCTCAGAACGGTTGAAAGTCAATTGCCCGAATCCGATCGCAAGCTCCTGATCGAGCACGCCCAGCTGGTCAACCGAATGGACAGGGAGTATGCGGAGGGTAGTTCGTTGGAGAACCTGGTTGCCAAACCGCCCGAATTGGTCGAAGGCTTACGAAACCAAAACGACAACTTACCGGAACTTGGACGCATGCAAATTGACCTGTTGGTCAATTCATTCGTCAATGACTTCGCTCGCGTAGCTACCTTGCAATACACAAAATCCGTCGGCCAGGCGAAGATGAATTGGCTGGATATCGACGATGCTCATCACACCCTTTCTCACGAGCCCGACAAAAACCGAGTCGCATACGATAAGCTTGTCCGTATCAATACCTGGTTTGCGGAGGAATTGGCTTACCTCCTCAAAAAACTGGAGACCACCCCCGAACCCGGCCAAAAAGGATCCATGCTGGATCATACGCTGGTCATATGGACCAACGAATTGGGCAAAGGCAACAGCCACACGCTTGATCACATCCCTTTTGTACTTGCTGGTAATGGTTTTGGATTTCGTATGGGACGCTCGATGTCCTGCGATAATGCCCCTCATAATCGCTTCCTGCTAAGCCTAGCTCATGCAGTTGGGCATCCACTTAATGCTTTTGGTAACCCAAACCTTTGCAAAGGTGGCCCCCTTGATCTCACCTAGTGTCATGAAAATGATTCAGGGAAACTGCCTTTTTTGCACCCTGTTAGGTATGGTCGCACTGCTTGCCAGCGCCAAGGAGGAGTCAAAGGAATGGATTAATCTTTGCGAAGATAATTCCACCAAGGGATGGACTCCTCGGGCCAAAGTCGAGTCCTTCGAATCCGTAGATGGCGAACTTAATCTTTTGTCCAAAGTCAACGTTTGGGTGCTCAGCGATTTACAAATGAAGGATTTTGTGGTCGAAGGCGAAGTGAAGATCCCGCTCGACTACGAAGGCTTCAACTCCGGACTCGGATTCAGATTAGTTGGAGATCAGGGCAAGCCCAAAGGTTACCAATGCGAAATCGACCAAAAGAAACCCGCGGCGATTTATGGTATCGGATTGGGGGGCTGGATTTATCCCAGAAAGGGTACCGAAGCAGAGTATTCCAAGAGAGTCCAAGGATTGTTTGATGCAAACTCATGGAATCACTTTCGGATTCGCTGCATTGGTCCCAAAGCCAAGACTTTCCTAAACGGTAAGCTCGTTGCAGAAACCGATCAACTGGTCCAAACCAAAGGGAGTTTTGGAATCCAACACCACGGCAAGGGTGGCTCGGTTCGATTTCGAAAGCTACGAGCCCGAGCCCTCTGAATTTTCTTGCCCCCACTCTTCTTGACCTTGAACGGGATTTTCGAAAGGATACTCCCATGAATGCAACAACTCGCGCCCTACCTCTCATTTCAAGTTCTTTGCTTCTCATCATGGCTTTTGCCTTCATGGGGTGCGGAGGCGCAACAAGTGATTCCGGACCTTCCGAGGAAGCCTTTTATCCCATTGATTTTTGCATCGTGTCCGGAAATGACTTTGACGAGGTCGGATCGAGCATGATTCCCTACACTCATGTCCATGAAGGCATCACAATCAAGTTCTGCTGCAAACCCTGCCTTCCGAAATTTCAGAAGGACCCGGAGAAGTATATGGTGATTCTACGGGAAGAGTTGGATGCCTTGAAAGTGGATCAGCCCGCCGGCTAACCCTGCCAAAGACTTATCTTTCGGAAATCGATTGCCACCAGTTTTTCTTGGGTGGATTCCGTATGACCTTTTGCAGACCTTGCGACAAGCCGCTCTCAGGCAACCAGGTTTCCACGGAATCCTTGTCCTGACGATACCACTCCTGCCCCACCTTTCGAATGGTACTCTCCTGCAGTTTCTCATCGGAAATGGAAATGGCCCATTCCATGGCAGCGGCCCCATCCTTGCGTGATACGGCGGAAGCGTAAACCGATAGAGCCGAATCCAATTCAGGGCCGGCTTCTCGTTCGTTGAGCCATTCCCCGGCAGCCAGAGGATCCTCTTTGGCCCAATTTCCCACGACACTCTTTATTCCCATTTCCTGACCCTTTCCCGGAGGGAGGTCAGCAAAGTAATTGATAGCCGCCTCCGGATCGGTTTCACTCCAACGCTTACCCAGATTGTCCATCGCTTGGATCGCATAATTTTCCTCCGCATGAGCTTCCAGCCAACGGGCCATTTTTTTCGGATTATCCCGAGAATGTCTTTTGCTGAGGCTGGAAAAGGCAGACTCCTTGAATTGTTCTTCCGTAAGGGACTCGGCCCAATTCGTGGCGGTGGCAAAGCCTTGTTTGTTGACCTCTTCCGTTAGAATGCCCACCAACTTCTCAACTTCCTTGCCTCCTTCCAGAGAAAAAACGTAGTCCGAGGCGGCGTTCAGGTCTCGGCTTGCCCAACCTCTCACCAAGCCAAAGTTATAGATTTTGTCCAATCCCGCATTTTCCATGCGTTCGACCCAAGCCTTGGCTTGTAAGGGATCCCGGCTCGCCCAACCTTCGAGAACTCCGGCCGTGGCAAAACCCGCGCCCATGCCGGAGGCTCTTCGGTTGCAATATTCAATCGCATTAATCGGGTCAAACTGAGCCCAGGCATAAAGTAACATTCGATATTCCTGCATGTGCTCGAATCCAAAAGGCATCGTTTCGAAAGTTTCCAAAACCTCCTCGAGGTTGTTATCGTTTAGGTTCTCCAATGCCTTGGCAAAGGAGGCGTAACGGAGGATTGGGTTGGACTCGGATTGCGCTCGATAGAGCAACTCCCTCAAGTTTTCCACATTCTTGGGAATTCTCTTATCATCCTCAAGCTGATCGGACTGGCTCGGTCTTGGAGAAGACGGAGGGGTGGAAGCTTCTGTTCCAATCGCATCTTCGGTTCCATCCTCAATCTCTTGGTTCAATGCCCGCTCAATGACGCTATCCTCGTCTTGCTTCGTTCCCTGATAATAACCACCCAAAAAAAGACCAACACCCATCAGGAAAAAAAGGGGTAAACGAAAGGATGGTTTTTTCATTCCTTTTCCTCTTCCTTGATTTTGGATATTCTCCCGTACAAATGCCCTCCCACCTTACCATGAGCCCAAGTCCCCGCATACTTGTTCCCGTCAATCACCACATGGGAACTGAAAGTGCCAAGACCGGGTATGTTCAAATTTTGCATCGTAATCACAGGAATTTCACCCACCCATTTAACGGGCAAAGGCATCGGCAAGGTTACGTCCTTTTTTCCATATTTGATACGGGCTGTGAAAACCCACAGGTCTTGGTCTCCAAATTTTTGCACGCTATGTATCTCATAGGTTTCCTCGACCGGAGGGCGGTTTGAACCATCGACCGTAAAGAATCCCTTGAATCGAACCTTGGTCATGGAATTGGAAAACTTTTCAAAGCGTTCCGAAAAGCCACCTGATTCATTCGACGAATGAACGGTGGGGACCGCACACATGCAAACAAACCCAAATGACAGGATAAGCAAAACAGGTTTCATCTCTAAAATGAACTTCCAACTTCTACCGTTTGCAAACCCGAAATCGAAGCCCGGCATGAAAGCCTGGTTGGGGAAGAGTGGTTTTTTATGCTTTTCTACAGTGCGTTTTGCGAAACGAGAGATCCTTCGATTGACCCGTGAGAAGCATTTCGGTCTTTACCAGAAGGCATAAGAAAAGGACGATGTCGAACATCTACGAGTTATGAAAATACCTGTCTTCGAAAAACTTCTTCCACTCCTTACCCTGATGGCCTTGTCCGTGAGTCATTCCATGGGTGAATTCGATACCAAAGCCACTCCCATTGAAAGTATCTCCGTAAAGGATGGTTTCGAAGTCGACTTGCTCTTTACCGTGCCCAAGGAAAGACTGGGTTCCTGGGTAAATCTTTGCCTGGACAACAAAAACCGGATCATTGCCAGTGATCAATTTGGCGGACTCTATCGTTTTCAAGTCCCTGCGAATGGAAACGCGCTCAAGGAAAGTGATATCGAAAAAATTCCCGCTAACATCCGTGCCGCAAATGGTCTCCTTTGGGCGTTTGACTGCCTTTACGTTGCCGTCAACGATTATGAAAAAAAGATGGAGAGTGGAGTCTACAGGATCACGGATTCAAACGGAGACGACCAACTTGATAAGGTTGAAAAACTGCGGGGCATGCAGGCACGGGGAGATCATGGCGTCCATGCGCTACTCCTTGGTCCGGACAAAAAGTCCATCTATCTCATAACGGGTAACAATACCACTCCAGTGGAAGCAAACCGTTCCCGAGTGCCGATGGATTGGGGAGAAGATCATCTGCTTCCGCGAATGCCAGATGGTCGCGGACATAATCGAGAGCGACTCGCTCCCGCTGGGATCATTTATAAAATTTCGCCAAACGGCAAGGATTGGGAGATCGTATCGTCCGGATACCGAAACATTTTCGACGGCGCCTTCAATTCGGATGGTGAACTGTTCACCTATGACGCGGATATGGAATACGATTTCAATACTCCATGGTACCGACCAACGCGTATTTGTCACGTCACCAGTGGCTCGATGTACGGATGGAGAAACGGAACCGGGAAACGACCCGACTTTTATTCCGACACCTTGCCTCCCGTAGTCAATATTGGTCCTGGATCTCCAACTGGAGTCACTTTCGGATACGGAGCCAAGTTCCCCTCCAAATATCAAAAAGCCATGTTCATCTTGGATTGGAGCTGGGGGAAAATCTACGCCGTTCACATGAAACCGGATGGAAGCACATACACCGGTGTAAAGGAAACATTCATAACCGGTAGCCCTCTACCAGTAACGGATGCCATTATTCATCCCGAAGATGGTTCGATGTACTTTGCCATAGGCGGCAGAAGGGTGCAATCCGGACTCTATCGGGTCCGTTACGTCGGTGAAGAAAAAACCGATTTAGTTTCCGCTCGACCGCGTATCAATCAACTTGCCGAGCTGCGGCGCCAACTGGAAACCCTTCATGTCGGTGATGATCCGAAAGCTCTGGAGTCTGCATGGCCTCATATCGATCATGCGGACCGCTTCATCAGATGGGCGGCCCTTATGGCCATTCAGCGATTGCCGGTTGAGAAATGGGCGGCAAAAGCCCTCAGTGAGAAAAATCCGGGGAAACGGACTTACGTTCTCCTATCTCTTGCCAAAGCTTCGGGCATTGATCCTTTTCATCGAAAGGAATCGGATCCCCCGGTCGATCTGCAGATGGGCAAAAGGATCATCCGTTCGCTGCTGCAAATCAATTGGGACGAGCTCAATTCAAGCGAGAGAATGGCAATGATCCGGGCCTACCAAGTTGCAATGGTGCGCTTCGGCAAGCCGTCTCCCCAAACGTTGGAGAAAATCATCGTTCAACTGGATCCGCAATTTCCCTCCCAAAGTTTTGAGATGAACTGGCTGCTGTGTGAGACGTTGTCCTTTTTGGAGGCTCCATCCGTAGCCACAAAGGCAATGGCTCTCCTAAACGAGTCGCCCACTCAGGAAGAGCAGATGGAATACGCCCGGTCGCTACGCACCTTGAAAACTGGTTGGACTGACGAACTCCGGAAGCAGTATTTCAACTGGTTTCTCAAGGCGGCAAATTACCGAGGGGGAGCAAGTTTCTCTAAATTCATCGAATTCATCCGCACCGATGCAGTGGCCAGCTTAAGTCCCGAAAAGAAAGAGGATTTCGCCGGACTTCTCGCAAAGAAGGCAGTGCAGAAATCACCCGCTGAAACCATGGCCGAAGCCATGGCGGGCAGGACTTTCGTAAAAAATTGGGAAATGGAAGCGTTAAGCGAATCGGCATCCAAAGTGCTTAAGGAGCGAAATTTTGAAAGTGGGCGCAAGATGTTCGCTGCAGGAGGCTGTTTCGCTTGCCACCGATTTGGAAACCAAGGAGGAATGAACGGTCCTGACCTGACTGGCTCGGGCGGACGCTACTCCCCCCATGACCTGCTTGAGCAAATCATCTATCCGAGTAAGGAAATCAACGAACAGTTCGTGCCCACTTTCGTAACTCTGAAAAGCGGCGAAGCTCTATCCGGTGTGGTTGTGAACCTCAATGGTGACCGGGTCACCTTAAACACCGATCTTTACAACCCGAACCAAAGAACCAGTGTTCTGCGAAAGGAAATCCAAAGCATGGGCCCCTCCCCCGTCTCACCTATGCCCCCAGGTCTGCTCAATATGATGGAAAAGGATGAAATCATGGATCTGTTGGCTTACATACTCAGCGGAGGAGACCCTCAACACGACTTTTTCAAAAACTGAAGCTCCATGAACCAAGGTTCGCTTGCGCATTCTTCTTTGTTTTTCGTTGCAACTGCTCTTCTAAGCCAATCCTTGTCCTTTTCGCAATCGGATGGCTTTCACGTCACGAGCGTTCCGACCGAAGTTCGACGGCATTTGGGTTTGTCGGACTTTTATCAAAAACGGGTGGAGGTTGGGAATTTCTCGGTTTTGGGATCAAACGGAGTTTCGGACTTCGCATTGAAAGAAGCCGCGTTTCTAATTCATCAAATGGTGGGAGGGAAATACGAATTGCTCTCAACCCTGAACCAGAACAAGACGCGCTTTGCGGTGATGGCCCGCAATGAGTTCACCACCGACGTCCCCGAGCATTCCGATTTGCACCCATCACTCTACTGGGACCGCAGGGCTCGCGGTCTAGGGGCCACTCCATCCCGCCCAGCGGTTAGCTGTGGAGAGGAAAACCTGCTCTGTATCGACGGAGATCCTTACGGTACGGAAAACATTCTCATTCACGAATTCGCTCATGCTCTTCATGAAATGGCAATCAAAACTCTCTTTCCCCAATTTCAAGCTGAACTGGACGAGTGCTTCCGTTTGGCCATCGAAGAAAAAATCTGGGAGGGAACCTACGCCTCAATCAATTCCGCCGAGTATTGGGCGGAGTGCGTACAATCGTGGTTTGACACCAACAGGGAAAACGACAATGACCATGGGAGGATCAATACCCGTGAGGAATTGATTGCGAACGATCCCAGAATTACCCGTCTGATCCGGAAATATCTGGGCGAAAACCAATGGCGTTACCAAAAGCCTCATCAGCGAAAAACGAAGTGCAAGCATTTGGAGGGTTTCGATTCGGGCAAGGAAAAAGCCTTCGAATGGCCCGATCAGCTCGTTCAATGGAAAGAGAAATTTGAGCAAGGCAAGGTGAGTCTGGCTCCTCCAGGCTCTGCTGAAATCATTTTGATCGACCCGAGGGAAGCAAAGGTCCTCAAATCGAACTTTTCCCGAAAGAGGTGCAGGCTCTACGTTCATAACCTGAGCGAGCAGACCATTGCCCTCGAATGGATCGATTTCGAGGGTAAGGCCAAGCAGACCAAAATCTTAAGGAATCAAGACCATGCTGAAATCAATACTTTCACCGGACACGTTTGGGAAATAAGAAACGTTCAAAAAGACAAAGTCGTCGGTCGATTTGTCATGCCGGAGAACAAATCGGCCGAACTCAACGTCACTGACAGATAAGTGAATCATCGCTTTCCGTTCACCGATCGAAAATCCCAAGGCCATTCGGATTAAATTGTTAACAATCCTCATTGACCTTTGGCAACGCGTTCGGCACGATGGTAATTTGTGCAATATGGTATCAAACACAATGACCGAGAAAGCATTTGTGAGGCTTTGCGGAAGGATTTGCTGACCGGAAAATTTGATTTCGAACAGCCCATTCGAGAACAAAAGCTTGCCGAACGCTTCGGCACCAGCCGAGGGCCCGTACGCGATGCCCTCCTCCGTCTCACTCAAGAGGGGGTCTTGGTCTATGAGCCCAACAAGGGGGTTCGTGTAAGCTCTCCTCTTACCGATGCGGAGAGAGACGTCGTCGTCTCCATGCGTTTGCGCTTGGAAAAGTTTTGTCTTGAAGCATTTATTCGGGACGCCAAGAAACATCACTTTCTCCAACTTTCCTTTTTGCTTGAGCGGCTCAATTCAGCTTGTGAACGAGCCTCTTTGCCCGAAGTCGCCGAGTGCGACTTGGCTCTTCATCGCTATTGGGTCGCTCAAGCCTCTCCTCATTTGGAATCCTTGTGGTTAGGATTAAGTGTAAGAATGACCATGAAGTATTCCAGACTGTCCAATTACCGCCAAGTCATCGAAGAACACAACAACGTCATACATGCCGTGATGGAGAAAGACGTGGAGAAGGCTCTTTTCTATCTCGAAGAAAACGTCATATGAGGAATGAAACGGCTTCTTTTTCCATTCATCTCGCTTAGCTTCGCTTGCCTCCTCTCACAAGGAAACCCAAAGGAGGGAGAGCGACTCTTCTCCCTCAAAATTCACAGTCTGTTGGAGGCAAAATGCTTCGCTTGCCACAGTCAGAAGGCTGGCAAGGTCAAAGGAGATCTGGAGTTGACGAGCCGTGAAAGCATGCTCTTTGGGGGTGAGACCAGCGATCGGGTTCTGATCCCAGGAGATCCGGACAAAAGCCTGCTCATGACGGCGATCGAATGGAAGGACGAGGAGTATGAAATGCCACCCAAGGAAAACGATCGTTTGTCCGTACAACAAATCGAGTGGTTTCGGAAATGGATCGAATTGGGAGCTCCTTGGCCAAACAAGTCGACCATAGACAGCTATTTGAAGGAAGAGCGGGCAAAACCCGTCACTGATGACGGCATTTTGGTCAAGACAAGTGGTGGTTTGTCCGAAGATTGGACCTACAGGCGTTACAAACCCGAGGACATGTGGGCCTTCCGCGCTCTCGAACGGCCCGAAGCGCCGATCCAAGGATTGAATCCCATAGATTCATTCGTTCGGGCCAAACTCAAACTGGAAAAGGTCAAACC
>TARA_B100000963_G_scaffold140321_2_pt1 | contig 22988 bp, 24 predicted proteins | sample TARA_B100000963 | Tara Oceans TARA_B100000963 (sample SAMEA2622097) | marine metagenome | biome: marine biome (ENVO:00000447); feature: surface water layer (ENVO:00002042); material: "saline water (ENVO:00002010), including plankton (ENVO:xxxxxxxx)" | depth 5 m | reverse complement strand
TTTTTTTTTATAGAAGTTTCTTTATAAATTTTACTTATTTTTAAAAAAAGATTTTTTTTTATTTTTAATTTCTTAAGAATTTTATTAAATGGAATGCCAATATTATTGAAATATTCATTAAAAGAAATATTTAATTTTAATTTATTTCTTACTTCTCTCCATGCTTTATTCATGTTCGACTTTGAGTTAAAAATAACTCCATCTAAATCAAAGATGATCAGCTTATTCATTACTTAATAGCGATTTTATTTACTACTTTGAATTTTTTTGACTCTTTTAAAGAATGGGCATTCTCTAAAAAATTAACAATGAGATTAAAACTCCCTAATCCTAAAAAAGAAAAATAAATTTGAGGTTGAACTATCAACATTTTGTAATTTTTTGCAGACAATATTATTTTTTTACTCGTGTAAAATTTTCCCTTTTTTTTTAAAAAATGAAATTTTACTTTTCCTGCAATAATAGAAATATGACACTTATTTTTAACGTGATAGTTCCATCCTTTTTTTTGTTTTTTTTTTATTTCAGAAAAATAAATTTCTCCGAATTTTTTGAAATATTTGTCTTTTTTGCTTAAAAATTTGTATATATCACCTTTAGGTGTTTTTATTTTTTTAAGAGCAATTATTTTAATTCCATTCATTTTCAAGCATATATTTTTCTATTTGATTTTTAGATACTAGAAAGGCATTTTGTTTTTTTACTTTAACGTTAAAGTACCATTCAGCAGTAATTTTAACACTACTTTCCACACTATATGTCGGCCACCAATTTAAAAGTTTTTTAGCTTTAGTAATACTCAATTGTAAGTTCTTTTGCTCATAGTAGTTTTTGTTTTTTTTAAGGGTAGTTCTACCTTTTTTCCAAAATTTAGTTATATAGTTTACAATCTCTATAACACTTGTTATTGAGTTAGGTCTTGTTCCAAAGTTCCAGGCAGAAGCATATTTTTTTGGATTTTCGTACTGCTGCTTCGCTAATATCAAATATCCTCTCAAAGGTTCCAGGACATGTTGCCAAGGTCTATTAAATTTTGGATTTCTGATAACAATTTTTTTTTTATTTAATAAAGATCTGATTACATCTGGTATCAATCTATTTTGTGACCAATCTCCTCCCCCGATTACATTACCCGCTCTTACACTTGAAATTGCTTGAGATGAATTTTTAAAAAAACTTTCTCTATAAGCTCTTATAACAAGTTCAGCTGAAGATTTTGAGGCACTATAAGGGTCAACGCCTCCAAGTCTATCATCCTCTTTGTAAGGAATAATTTTTCCTAAATTTTCATAACATTTATCTGAGGTGATAAAAATTGCAGATTTTATAAACTTATTTTTTTTAATCACTTCGAGTACATTTAGTGTTCCTCTGATATTTATATCAAAAGTTTCTAATGGTTTTTGATATGACGCAAATATTAAGGGTTGAGCTGCTAGGTGAAAAATAATTGATGGTTTGAATTTTTTAATTATTTTTTCAACTTTTTTATAATTTCTAATATCAAAAACATCCGTTTTGATAGATTTGTTTAAACCTATTTCATAAAATAGTTTTCTATTTGAGTTTGGATTATTCCCAATACCAAATACATTAGCTCCTAAAATTTTTAACCAAAGACAAAGCCATGCCCCCTTAAAGCCCGTAGCGCCTGTAATTAAAATTTTTTTATTTTTATAAAATTTTTTTATTTTAACCATGGAGTATTTTTTTCATCAATCATTTTATTAAGTAAATTCTTATCTCGCAGTGTATCCATGCATTGCCAAAAACCCTCATGTTTAAAAGCCATTAAATTACTCTCTTTAGAAAGTTTCGTTAGTGGTTCTCTTTCAAAGATCGTTTGATCATTTTCAATATAATTAAAAATTTTACTATTTAATACAAAAAATCCTCCATTTATCCATCCTGCTTTTGCCTGTGGCTTTTCCTCAAAACTCTGAACTTTATCGCCATGCAGTTCTAATTCGCCAAACCTAACTGGAGGATGAACTGCTGTAACAGTAGCTATTTTTTTATGTTTTTTATGAAAATTTATCAGTTTATCCACTCTAATGTCGCTTAAACCATCGCCATATGTCATAATGAAATTTTCATCACTTTGAAAAAATTTCTTAAGTCTCAATATTCTTCCACCAGTCAAAGTTTTTGCTCCGGTATCCACAAGTTGAACCTTTTTGAATTCATTAAAAATATTTAAATTTTTTTTAATAACCTCGATTTTGTAGCCTGCAGCTATAATAAAATCTGTTACATTGTAAAATGATAATAATTTCATTATATGCCATAAAATTGGCTTACCTCCAATTTCTACCATTGGTTTGGGAATTAATTTTGTTTCCTCAGATAATCTTGTACCTTTACCTCCACATAAAATTACTGCTTGCATAATTTAAATATCTCGTTCTCCAATAAATTCATAAGTTGGTTGTTGTATCTCTTTTTTAAACTTATATGGAATTCCAAATATGTACTCTCTTTTTGTATAGTCCCATTTGTACAACTGAGATACATCAAAAAATATTTTGCGAAATTTACTAAGATTTAGATCTAAAATATCTATAGGATTTTCACCAATTTCAACGGCATGTCTTTTAAATCTATTAAATAAAAAAATATATTTTGACGTTTTGTATGCATCACAATTCGTATATCTATTGAACCAGTATCTATTCATTTCGTTAAATGAAGCTACATTTATTGTTAAATCTACCAAATCACTTTTAATTTTATCAATCCAAAAACAAGGTACTAAAACAAAATCATAATTTTCTAGTAAGTTTGAATCAATATTTGTAAAATTTTTTAAATCTTCAAATGAAGCAATTTTTGTGTCTGGAAGTTCTTTTTTTAAAAAATACTTAGCAGTAGCTAATGACTCGGGAAAATCGACTAAAATAAATTTTAAATTATTATCGTTCTTTTTTAATAAATACGGTAACGCACCATAATTACTTCCAATATCTAAGACTATTTTAATATTTTTTGATTTTAAAAATTTATTATACAATTGTAATAACCAAACATGTCTGATCCACCTTTGAGTGAAATAAGAATTTTTTTTTTTATATAATTGAGGACTACCTGTTTTTGGTGAAGAATTATTGATTAATAATTTTAAAATTTTTTTTTTTTTAATAAACTCAAATAAGTCCTCAAGCATACAAATTTTTGGATCGAGTTTACTTATACTTTTTGGTAAAATTGAACAGATTTCATATAAAAATTTTTTGATTAGTGTCATTTCACCTGGAACATCAGTTATAAAATAATTTGTTTTTCTAAAATTAGTTAAAATTTTTGGATCTTGCTCTAAATCTCTTATAATATTACTTGACCACTGACTCCAAATTTCAATTTTATCTTTTTTTCTTATCGAACTAAACTTAGAATTATTTACAGCTTTTTTATAAATATCATTATTAATAAAATATTCAGACTGAATTTTAAGTTCATTTATAATTTTTTTTTCTAGGGAAAGATTTTTCACTATTTAAATTATTTTATTGCTAAAAAACCTTCAAAACATAAATGCTTCATAACAGTTATTGTATCTTTAAATCCAGCTCTTTTTAACAAATCTAAATTCCCATTTGTAGAAAATGGCTCCAATACACCTTTCAAGCTTCTAGACTTACTAATTATATCTTCTGGCGTATAAAGGTTTTTTAATTTAAATTCGTTATATATGAGAGAAATTATATCTTGAAATCTTGCGTCTGGTGCTCTCACTTTTTCAAATAAAAGAAACGCCCCACCCCAGTTTAAAGATTTGTAAATTTTATTTATCAAAGTTTGTCTTGATCTAGGATTCACAAATTGAATTGTGTAATAGGCAATAATTAAATCCGCATTACTAATTTTTTGTTTTAAAAGATCATTTCGTATTATTTTGCAGTTTTTTATTTTTTTTTCTTTTGCTTTTTTTACCATAGGAGCTTCTACGTCAATACCAAAAAATTTTACATTTTTTTTTGTAAGATTTCGGTCTGAAAGTTTCTTTAATAAGGTTCCTGTAGAACATCCCAAATCATAACATTTGCTATTTTTCTTAAGAAAAAAATCGCTTAATTCACAAATTATGTCGTGCCCCTCTTTATAAAAAGGCACAGATTTTGAAACATGTTTTTCAAAGCTTTTAGTTACTTTTTTATCAAAAACCCATCCAGCATTTGATACTTTGATTCCGTCTCCAGCAGATTTTTTTTTTGATTTCATGGTGAGTAACTGTTTTTTGTAAAATATCTTAACCAAACTTTAAATGTATTGCTATCATTTAAAGCAAATTCATTACAGAATAATTTTCTGGCTTTTTGAGTTTTATTTGAGTACCACCATTCAAAGATATTTCTATCTAGCTTTTTAGCTGCTAATTTTGGATCATAATGAATAATTTCTACCTTATGAAGAATTTCAAATAATTTTTGTGCTTTTTTTGTAATACCCCAACAATTTTTTTTACAAAAAAGTATTGTTGGGATGTTCATAGATAGAGCTTTAAAAAAAAATGTAGAATAATTATTCATCACAATCAATTTAGAATCTTCGACATAATTTTCTGGTATTTTATTAATAAATTTCATTTTTTTAAAATTTCTTTTTAAGAAAGTCTTCTCTGAAAAATGCCCATAATTAGAATCTTTATACAATATTTTTGATAAATTTTTTTTATTTAAATTTTTTAAAAATTCATAACTATTTTTTATTCTTAAACAGCTTTCATCAAAAGATCTCATTTTTATATATTTTCTTTGAAAAAAAACGTTAGAGGTCGACACGAATAATATTTTATGATTATGTTTAATCTTATCATAGTTCATTTTTTGTCTTAGTTGAGGCGAAGGTAGGGGAATAAATCTTACTTTGTAATTTTCATGATTTTTTTGTCCCCAAGAAATAAATTTATCAAATAAATACTCATGACCATGATGAATAGAAATGCTTGCATCGCCATATGCACTTCCATGTTGCACAGAAATAATTTTTCCTCCTAATTCCTTAAATAATAAAGGAATATATTTCTTGTCATCATTAATTAATGACGAGCTTGAACACAACATAACTCTATTATTACAATTTGTTAAAAAAAAGAATTTATTCTTGTTTATTTGAAAATAGGATTTTGGAATAAATTCTTTAACCATATCAATTAACTCTTTATCACTTACTGGAGGTTTTAATTTACTTTTTTTAATTAAAGTTTGAAAGTTATTTAACTTGTTATATTTTATTTTTGGTTTAATAAAAGTTAATATTAATGATAATAAAAATTTTTCAAATTTATTAAAACCACTTACATGTTTTACTCTAGAAAAAATTATATTAGAAAAAAAATTTTTAACTGATGAGAAAATTCTTGACTTACGAAGTTTAAGATTGCCGTAATAATTATTAGATAATCTTTTTACTTTCCATTTTTTTGGCTTATTTTTTAGAAGAAATTTTAAAACAAAATGTGAAAAAATATAAGGATTTTTATGAGTTTTTTGAAGATAATCATCTGTTGTTAAAAAATGAAAATCTGGTGTTTTAAATTTAATGATTAATTGTAAATTTTGATCTTTTAATGTTTTTTTGTAAGTATTACTTAATCTTTTTGAATAATGTGCTAAATGAATAAAATCAAGAAGCCAATAACCAACATAATGTTCAAAAAAATTTAGAGAAAATTTTAAATTATTTTCTTTTCTTAAAAAAAAAGCTATTTTTTTTATAATTCTACTATATTGTTCTTCGCAACATTTAAATGCTTTAATTTGATTAATTCTATTTTCAATAATATTTTTGTTAATTTTTTTCTTTATAATTTTTTCAAGAGAAAGATTTTTGTCAAAACACCATGCTCCCAGAGCATAATCTTTTTTATAGTCAAATTGATTTGAAATTTGATCAATTACTAATTTTCTCACAAAAATTTATTTATAATTTTTTAAAAATTGATTTATAATTTTTTTTAATTTTAGTACAGAGAGGTAATCTTTGTTATTGAAGCTATTATAGCTAAAATTATTTGAACAATATTTCCCACCCTTAAAACTTTGAAAATATTTTTTTTTATCCCATCTTAAATACTCAGAATTGGGTGTAATGACAAAATGATTTTTATATTCTATTGTATTTAAGGCCTCTGACAACGAAATCATTTCCTCGTGTAATTTTTCTCCAGGTCTTATACCTATATTTTTTACCTTTGGTTTCTGTGAGATGGCAAATACCAAATCTAAAATTTTAAATGATGGAATTTTAGGAACGAATAGTTCACCACCCCACATTTTATTCAATGAAAATATTACAAATTTTACACTTTCCTCTAATGTTAAATTAAAGCGTGTCATTCTTTTATCGGTGATAGGAAATAAATTTTGTTTTTTACATTTCAAAAAGTATGGAAGTATCGATCCTTGGCTTCCTAGAACATTTCCGTACCTTACTACAGAAAATTTAATTTCTTTTTCTCCTTTATAGTTATTAGCCGCAATAAACAATTTATCTGAGGTTAGTTTAGTAGCGCCGTATAAATTAACTGGCGAAGAAGCTTTATCTGTACTTAAGGCTATTACTTTTTTTACACTATTAATTAAAGCGGCTTGTATTACATTTTGAGCTCCCATTATATTAGTTTTGATAACTTCTAAAGGATTATATTCACCAAGAGGAACATGTTTCATCGCAGCTGCGTGAATAACAATATCAACCTCTTTCATTGCAAAATTTAATCTGTCAAAATCTCGCACGTCTCCTATCAAGTATCTAATTTTTTTATAATGATTACGCCAATATTTTTGCAGTAAAAAATGCTTTTGTTCATCTCTGCTGAAAATTATGATTTTTTTAGGTTTATTCTTTTTTAAGATATAATTTACAAAAGCTTTTCCAAACGATCCAGAGCCTCCAGTTATTAGAATAGTTTTATTGTTCATTTTATTTAATTAACTCCTCATTTAGTTCTTTAAATTTTTTTAATCTTCCAAAAATAATTGAATTATTTTCATCATAAATTAAGAGATCATTCAAATATTCTTCTAAACATTTTTCCCATGTTTTCTTATCTGACTTTTTTAAATAATCCATTATATTTGTGAGTTTATTTATATCGTAGTTTGAAGTCCAAAAAGGGCCCTCTTCTTGCATTTTTTTTGGCCAACCAAAAGAATAGCTATTTCTGCCGTCAAAAATGATAGTTTTATTTTTTCTTGCCAAAGACTCGTAGCCCAATGTGGATGTTATACTAGCGATAATTTCATGATTGTCTATTTCATCGTAGCTTGATTTTCGAGAATTTTTAGTTCTTTTATAAATCCATTTTTTATTTCCAATACAGTTATTGTAAAACTCGATTTCTTTTTTACTATTTTTAATATCTAGCGGTCTGCCCATTATATAAAATTCATAATTATTTTTAAAACAATAATCACTTAAAAATCTTACAAAAAAAACACATGACTCATGAAATTTTTTATAACCATTAACGTTTTTATGAAAAACCTTTTTAAAAGGACCCCACTCAGAAATAAACAAAACGCTTTTTGTTTTTTTTTTTAAATCTTTAATAATTGATTTATTGTTTGCTATTGAACCGCTAACTATAATTTCTGATTGAAAAAATTTCTCATAAATAACTGATATATTTTTATTAAAAACAAAAAATAAATCAATTTTACGATTTATATTTTTATCTAAATTTTCAAAGTATTTATCATAGTTATTATTATATCTATATCCATTTTGAATAATTATGACTTTAATATTTGGAAATTTTTTTTTAATTTCCCATAATAAACTATCGTTATCAATTATTGATATTATAAACCTTGGATTAACCTGTCTTATTATTTCATAAATATATTCTCTATAATTTATTATAAAAAATTTTGTGAATAATTTAATCACAACTTGCAAATATATCTTTTTTAAATTTCTTTCTAATACAAAAATTTCCCTTTCTTTAAAATAATCTTGGAATAAATTATAACTTTCATTTGAATAAAAAAAAATTTTCTTACGATTTAATGATTTGAATGTTTTTTTGCTTGTAAATATAATTTTAATTAATTTTAAAATTTTCATTAAAATTATTTAATTTTATTAATTAATTCCCATTTTTTTTTCTTATTTTTTTTCCATAAGAACTTATTTCTGAATTTTTCTACAATTTTATCAAAATCCTTTCTTGTTAAATTTATATATCTTAGAGATTCTTTTAGGTATCTTAAAGGAAATTCTCCATCGTACAGTTTTACTAGATTAACTCCTTCTTTTCGTGAAATATATCCATCTCTAATTTCACAACTTGCATCACTAGTGCATCTTCCGAAACCGAATTTTAAATATTGGAAATAATAATATATTTCATCTAATTTATCATCCAAGCTGGCGTATTTAGTAAATGTTCCCTCCGTTCTTTCAATATCACAATTTAAACCACAGTTTTCAGCTGCATAGTAGTAATTCTGATGTGGTATCCATTTTCTAAAATACGAAAAAAAATAAGATCTTGTATTATTTTTTTTTGTCTCCTCTTCTGTGGGCAATCTATAATCTTCAACTAATTTATTTTTTTTAATATAAGTTTTTTTAAAAATTTTTTTTTTAACCCCTATTTCAATTAATTTATCTACTCCTGATTTAATTCTCAGGTTTTGATTCAATTTTCTTCTTAAAAGTGTATTTTCTCCTCCTTCTTCATCCAAATGCCCTCCGCTATATTCAACCCATTGATTTTCACCATACATTACTAAAGGAATATTATACTTAATCGCTACTTTTTGAGGGTAAGCCTCCATACCATATTGCCATGGTTGAAATATGTCCCCATATTCTTCAAATGCTATCCTACTGAGTTTAGAATGCAGATCTCTATTAGGAACATAAATCAACGTATCTATCTTTTCACAAAAGGCCATTAAATTTAACCAACCAATTTTTGTATAAAGTCCTGGCGCCCAACTTACAGCTAACGGGTTCATACCATATTTATATTTTAAAATATGAGCAACATATCCACTGTCTTTACCGCCGCTTGAGGGAACAACTATATCATGGCTTCCGTCTTTAGACCTGTATTTATCAAGTAAAATGAGTAGCTCATCTTCTCTCTTTTTCCAGTTAATTTTTTTATGTTTTTTAATTGAATATAGACAAGAGTAACACGTTCCGTTTTTATCAAATTTTAATCTTGGTCTTAAACTTGAATTAACACACTTTTTACAAAAAATTACTTTCTTTTTTTTATTTAAAACAGACAAAGAATTCTTTATTTTCATTAAAATCCTATATGGTTTATTTTTTTTATTAAATTTAATCCGTTTTTTCCACTCTTTTCTGGGTGGAACTGAAAGCCAATTACATTTTCTTTTACCACTACTGAAACTATTTTTTTATTACCATACTTATAATAAGCTAAAATTTCTTCTTGGTTTTTTGGCTCTGCAGAATAAGAATGAACATAGTAAAAATTTTTTTTAGAAATAACAGAATTAAGTTTATTAAATTTTTTTTCGTTATTTTTCTTAAAAAAAGTATTATTCCATCCAACAACTGGCACCTTATTAATATAATTTTTTTTAAGGTCTATCTTTCTCACTTTACCCTCAATTATTGACAAGCCTTTACTTGAACCATGTTCTTCACTACTAGACATTAAAAATTGCATTCCAAGACAAATACCAATTAATGGATTTCCTTTTTTTACATGATTCAAAATTTTATCAGTAATCTTCAATTTTTTTAGTGACTCAGAAGCAAATTTAAAAGATCCATCCCCCGGAAGAATTAAATACGATGCATTTTGAATTTCTTTAGGCGACTTAACTAATTTTGTGCGAAAATTACAATGATTTAAAGCTCTCTGCACACTTAAAATATTTCCAGCTCCATAATCAATTATAGAATATGTTTTATGCATTTTTTTTTAGAATTTTTTTTATTTCAGTTATTTTAAGCAAATTATAATGTAAAGCTGTTCCTGAGCAGATTCCATCAATCCCTTTTAAATCTAATTCTTTTATATGATCCAATTTAGCCAATCCACCTGAGATAATAAATGGAACTTTACAAATTTCCTTAGATTCGTTAATCAAATCTAAATCAAATCCATTTTTAGTGCCATCTTTCTCAATAGAGTTCAAAATTATTTCCCCGGCACCAAGATCGATTACTTTTTTTATCCAGTCTTTTACCTCAAGATTAGATCTTTTTGTTCCATTATGTGTAAAAACTTCCCACTTATTTTCATCAACTTTATTGACTTCTAGAGTAACAGTAACGCACTGGGATCCAAATCTTTTTGAAATTTTAGTAATTAATTTTGGATTATTTACAGCTGCAGTGTTAAGGCTTATTTTGTCTGCTCCATTTTTAAGTATTTCATAAGCATTTTCCTCACTCCTGATACCACCGCCAACTATTATAGGAATAAAAATATTTTTTGCTGAACTTCTTATAACGTTAATTAAACTATTTCTTCCATACAAACTTGCTACGATATCGACAAGAAATATTTCATCTATTCCATCTTTAAAATATTTGAGTGCAAATTTATTTGGATTTCCTACTTCTTTTAATCCGTCTAGTTGAATTCCCTTAATAATTTTTTCTCCCTTTATGTCTAACCTAGCAATAACTCTAGGTATCATTTAATCTCCTTATTAAGACATTCGACAATATATTTAATTTCAGAATTCTTAAGCGTTGGAAATAAAGGTAAATTTAAAATTTTTGATGTTATAATTTTAGCGTTAGGACAATTAAGCTTCCTATAAGGGTGGTGTTTATTTTTATATATTTTTTGAAGATAAATCGGTTTTTTGTAAGCTATTCTAGTATCTATTCCATACTTTGATTTTAAAACTTTAGCTACTTTATCTCTATTATTTATTAAAATTGGATAAAAAAAATAACCATTTTGACAACCTTTTTTTATCACAGGTAAAGTTATTTTTTTATTTGTTTTTAATAATTTATCATAATTTCTTGCTATTTTTTGCCTTTGCAAAATATATAGTTTTAATTTTTTTAATTGTGCTAAACCAATTCCAGCTTGTATATCAGTTAATCTGGCATTTGTGCCTAAATAATTATGAATATAGTTTCCAGCTTTCTTTTCTCCATGACTTCTTCTCATTTTAATCTCTGAATACATTTTTTTACTATGGGTAAATACCATTCCACCTTCAACGCAGCTAAGTATTTTTGCCATATGAAAGCTCATAGTAGAAATCTTAGCATTAGCACCTAATTTTTTTCCACGGTAAACACCTCCTAATGATTGAGCGCCATCTTGGAGAATTGGTAATTTATATTTTTTTCCTATTTTAAAAATTTTATCTAAGTCACTTGGATTCCCACCATAATCAATAAAAATTATGGCTTTTGTTTTTTTTGTTATTGCTTTTTCAATTTCAATTGGACTTATATTAAAATTATCAATTTCTACATCTACGAATACAGGAATTGCATTTTGATACGATACCATTGAGGCTGTGGAAAAATAACTCATTGCTGGAACAATAACTTCATCTCCGTGTTTGATGCCAAGTGTTTTCAAAGCAATATCTAACGCAACTGTTCCATTGCTAACTGCTACTGCATAAGGAACATTGCAAAAGTTTGCCATTCCCTCTTCAAATTTTTTTACTTTTGGGCCTTGAGTAAGCCAATCATTTTTAAAAGAATTTTTAATTTCATCTAATTCTTCTTTTCCAACACCCGGTTTAGCCCAAGGAATAAATTTTTTATTCATAATGTTTAATATTCTAGTTTTTTTGAATTTTTTTTAAAAAATTCAATTAATGATTCTAAATTTGAATTCTTAAAAGTCTTATCATCAATTTTTCCTGTGTTTAGTGCATCCAAAACTTCTTTAAAACCGAGTGAAACATCAAATTCGTTTTTTAAACCTAAAAATTTTTCAATTTTTGTAAAATCTACTCTATAGTTTCTCTTGTCATTGCTTAATGGTATGTATTCCACCTCTAAATCAGGCAAATGTTTAATCAATTTTTCTACAATTTGTTTTTTTGTAAAATTCTCTTTCGAAAAACCGGCATTAAAGATATAACAATTTTCAGTAAGTTTTTGCTTCTGTATCATTCCTAAAATAATATTATTAATGTCATTTACATGGATATAAGGCCTCCACGTATCTGCAGCAAAAACTGAAATCTTTTTATCCTTAAATGCCTCATAGGCAAAAGAATTTACGGTTAAATCAAATCTGGTTCTGTAAGATACCCCGTAGGCTGTAGCAAATCTTAAACAAAAAGTTTTAAAATCTTTATTTGCTATACTTTTAATATAGTTTTCACTATCAATTTTAGCTTCTGCATATAATGAAACTGGGTTAAAGGGTGAGTCTTCTTTTGCAAGCTCCTCATAAGAACTAATTCCATAATTTGAACAAGTAGATGCAAATATAAACTTTTTTACTTTATTTTTTTGTGCTAACTCACAAATAGTTTTCGTTGCATTATAATTAATATCGTATGACGCCTTAGGAGCGGCTTCGCAAGGTTTGTCTCCGACAATGCCTGCAAGATGAACTACTTCATCAACACCCTTCAAGCATTCATCCAATTTCTTTTTATCTCTTACATCTCCAATTATTAATGAAAAATTTTTGTTGTTTGTTAAGCCTTTTATTGCATCATCTCCATAAATCAAAAGATCTAAACACTTTACAATATATCCTTGGTCTATAAGCTTTCTAATTAATCCTCCACCAATATAACCACACCCTCCTGTTACTAAAATTTTTTTTTGAGCCATTGAATTACTTATCTCTTGGTAGGTTTTCTAAATTTTTATCTATTACCATATTCCCGCTTACAAATTGATTCTTTCCAACTAAAATTTTAGATTTGATAACAGACCTAGGTCCTATTGAGACATTTTTTTCCAGAATACTTTTGGAACCTAAGACACACCCCGGTGAAAGATAGCAATTTTCTCCAACTTTTGTCCTAAAATCTAAAATGCAACCACTAGATATATACGAGTTGTCACCAACTTCAACTCCGTGCTGAAGAATTGAGCCGCTACCTATGACTACTCCAGATTTAATCTTAACACTATTCTCTATAAAAGCATTTCTTGATATTGCATTTATTGCGATCAGCCCCTCACTTTTTGCCTCATAGAATGCTTGTTCCCTAATATTATTATCTCCTATAGCAGCAATAAAACCTCCAACCTGAATTTTATTTAATTGTTTTAAGATTTTTCTAGTTCCTAGGAATGGAATATCTCTATAAATCTTTTTATTTTTAAACTTTTTATTTTCATCTTCTGTGCCTATAAATCCTACAACTTCATAATTATGTTCAAATGAAATTATGTCAGCAATCATAGCTGCTACAGAGCCTATTCCAATAATAACAATTCTCATAATTATTCCAAAAAATTATTTAAAATTTGAATTTGTTTTTTGATTTTATTTATATCAAAAGTATTCAATTCTAAAGTGTAATAATCTTTATTTCTACTAATATAGTCCCAAAACCAAGAGTCTTTAGTAATCAAATCGTTGGTATCGTACAAGCCTTCGTTATCACTCAAGTGATAAGCTTTAATTTTATTATCAAATTTTTTAATATAGTTTGAAGCAGAAAACTTTAATGTGTTAGCAGATACTTTTAAATGTGCCAAATCTAAAAGAATGTTTACATTTTCCGGAAAATTTTTTACCAAATTTTCTGTTTGATCTATTGATGTCATTAATAAAGGGTTACCATCAAATGTATCAAAGTTCTCTTTATTGATTACATTATTTTCTATCAAAAGTTCCACGCCTTCATTTTTTGAAAATTCAGAAAAAAAAACCAATCTTTCTAAGAATTTTTCAGTAGCTTTTGTTTCATCATTTTTTTTCTTTTTTTTTATCTTTTTTCCTAATTCTTTAGGGTCTGGATCAATTAGATAACCAGCATGAAAACTGTAATACTTTATTCCAAGTTTAGATGAAATTTTTATAGAATTTATAATATGATCTTTGCAATTTTTATAAAGATCGTCATTTAAAGTAGCTAAATTTAGAGTAAAAGGTGTCTTAGGAGGGGGGAAATAGTTATGCAACATGAAATTAATTTTTGTGTTTTTATAGTTAGATAATTTTTCAAAAATTTTTGGATCGTGTAAACCTCCAGATAGCTCAATATTATTAATCCCATTTTTATGAAATCGGGAAACAATTTCATCAAATGACTGATTTTTTATTAAACCTGTTGAAACATAAATCATTTTATTATACCAGATCCCTCTTTGAAAGTTGGTGATCTTTCTTTAAATTCTTTTTTATTTTTCTTCCTAAAACATTAAATAGCTCATGACCAATTAAACTAGTGCCAGGTCTTTTCATTATTATATCTTTTTCAGAAATTTTATTGTTTTTAAAAAGGTCATGTTTTAGTGTAATACTCTTCCTTGAAATTTTTCTGATATTGATCTCTTCTTTTTTAATTTCTTTTTTTGATGTACCCAATATTTTTTCAGCCAGCCTGATTGAATTAATATATTCTTTGAGCTCTTGAGGATTTATCGATGCCTCATGGTCTGGGCCAATTGAGTTTTTGTTTAATGTGAAATGTTTTTCAATTATAGACACACCAAAACAAACTGACATAATTGCAGCTAAGTTAGATGAAGAGTGGTCAGAATAACCTATTGGATATTTAAACTCACTTTTTAAAGTGTTTAAGACATTTAGATTAATGCTTTCGTAAGAGCAAGGATAGTTTGAAACACAGTGCAGTAAAGTTATTTTATTATGTTTTTTTGATTTATAGAAATTTACTGTTTTTCTTATTTCATTGATATTTGATGCTCCCGTTGAAATTATAACAGGTTTTTTTGTAGAAATTATCTTTTTATGCAACAAAAGATCAACAATATCTGTTGATGCAATTTTATATCGATGGACTTTTAATTTTTCTAAGAATTCAACACTTTCTAAATCATAAGGTGTTGATAAAAACTCAATTTTTTTTTTTCTACAATAATTTGCTATTTTTAAAAATTCATCTTTACTTAATTCTAATTTTTTTAACATGTCATAATGACTCTGTTTTTTAGATGTAGTTTTTAATTGATAGCGTGTTTTTTTTGCATTAATTTTTACTAAACGTTTTGCTGAAAAATTTTGAAACTTTACTGTGTTTGCGCCATTTTTTTTAGCTATATCAATCATTTTAATGGCTTTGTTAAAATAGCCATCATGATTTACTCCTATCTCGGCAATAATTTCAATTTTATTTTTCATTAGGAATTTACTCTGCTAAGATAAATTTTTTTTTTTTAACAAAAATGTAAGGTTTGTATTTTTTATAATCCGTAGCTAATATTCTTCTTAAAAATGTTGAATTATTCATTTTTAAATCTAATTTTTTTAAAGCTTCCAAATCTTTTGTAGTATTAATCTTTTTCGACCATTTAATTTTTTGATTGCTTTTTATCATCATATTTAAGTTCTTAGGATCTTTTAAAAGTTTTTTAAAAATTATAATTGCCTGCTTTTCCATTTTTAAATAAAGCTTTATTAAAATATTTTCAACTTTATCACTTTTTAAAATTGGAAATCTCTTAACATTTATAATAGGACCAAAATCTATTTTTTCTGTCATTAAATGTGCTGTGCATCCAAAGCTCTTTTCATTATTTAGAATAGAAAAATTAACAGCTCCTCCTCCTCTATACTCTGGGGGGCCAGCATGAAAATTTATAGATCCATATTTAGGGGTTTGAATAATTTTATTACTTAAAATAAAAAGGCCCCTAAAGCTAATTATATAATCACAATTTTGAAGTTCTTTTTTTGTAAATTTTTTTTTTTTATGATCAAATGAAGACTCAAAGAAAAGTAACTTTTTTGAATTTTTCTTTAAAAATTTATAAATTCGTAAAGTACTTTTGCAATTTGAACGTCCTAATAAAATAATTTTTTTAAACATTTTTTACAAATATTTTTGATTATGTTTTCTTGTACTTATTTTTTTAGAAGGAAGACCAAAATATACAGAATTATTATCACAATTTTTGATTACTAAAGATTTTCCTCCTACAACAGTATTTTTTCCGATTTTGATATTATGTTTTATAGTTGAGCCAATACCAATATGGCTGCACTCACCTAGGATAACATTTCCTCCTGTAACTGCACCTGGTCCACAACTTGAAAAGTTATCAAAATAATTATCATGATCAATAGATGAAGAAGTGTTTATTAAACAATGTTTTCCCAATTTTGTTCCAGTGTTTATTGTGACACTCGAAATTATTACTGTTCCTTCGCCTATTTTGACTTCTTTATCAATTACTGCATTTTTAGAAACAATAGTTGCCCATTTAAATTTTTTAATATTTTGTTTTACTTGTAAGTAAACTTTTTTTCTTATGAAATTTTCACCTATTCCAATTACACCATAAATATTTTTATTTAATTTTTTCCCTAGTCCTTTTATGTTTGTTAAAACTTTATATTTTTTATTTTTAATCACTTTTACAATTGTTCCAGGTTTTAATTTTTCATCAATAAAACCTATAACTTTATATTTCTTAGCTCTTATTATCTCTGATAAAATTACTTTAGAATGATAGCCGCTCCCAAAAATAATGATTGCTTTTGTCATTTAGGTTAAAAATACTTTGATATTTTTTTTCCTAATAATTCGTAGTCTTTGGGTGATCTTTTTAACCAAATCGGAATAGCAATTGATTTCTCTAGAATAATTTTTGTTTTATTTATTCTAGCTGTCTGCGCTTTAGGTAGAGCATGACTCCAAAAATATGCACAATGCCATCTAATAGCATCCGGTAAATTTTTTGTTCCAAATTTTTTAGAGTTTAATAATTTTACTATTTCTTTTCTTTTTTTTTTATTTTTTACAGTCAATATTAATGTATCATAAATTTGCTTTGTATCTTTTGGAACTTCCCTTAATTCGATATTCTTTTTTAAATTATTTTCCAGACTCTTATATCTTTTTTTGTTTTCAATTATAATTCGATTTAGCTTTTTTAACTGCTCTTTTCCTACAATACCTTGCATTTCGGTCATTCTGTAATTAAACCCGACAATTTTTACTGTATCCATTCCTCTAGGGTACTTTGGATTAAGTTCATGACCATGATCATGATATTCCCTGCTATATTTATCAATTTTTTTGTTATTAGTAAGTATCATTCCGCCTTCACCGCAAGTAATTGTTTTTCCAAAATCATAACTTATCACACCTGCATCCCCAACAGTTCCTAAAAATTTATTCTTATACTTTGCACCCATCGACTCACAATTATCTTCGAGAACTTTCAGATTATTTTTTTTAGCAATTTCCATTATTTCTTTCATTCGACATGATATGCCTAACATATGGACAGGCACTATTGCTTTTGTGTTTTTAGTAATTAATTTTTGTAAATCTTTTGGACACATATTAAGAGATGTGTCTACGTTGCAGAGTATGGGTTTGGCGCCAGTCTGAATAATTGCCTCAACTGTAGCAATAAAATTAAATGCTTGCGTAATTACTTCATCTCCAGGTTTTACTCCTATTGCTTTTAATCCAATTTTTATTGCTGCTGTTCCACTTGAAACTGCTAATGCATATTTAGCTCCCATCTTTTTTTTACAATTATTTTCAAACTCTCTAACGTGGAATCTTTTTCTAAATTTTTCAAACCCATGAGCAAATAGCACTCCTTTGTCCTTCTTAAAAAGATTGATTATAGACTTTAATTCTTGTTTTCCTATTAGTTCAAAACCTGGCATAATAAATTAAATAGCTTCCCTTAGAGTTATTTGATCATAAAGTTTTTTTTCATATTTTTTAGTTCTCTCAATATCATAATAGGAACTTTTTGGTTTAAATGCAAAAGTCCAACCAATCCTTTTTAAATTAGATCTGCTTTTATGACTTCCGTGAAAAACTAGAGAATTATGTATGACAACATCTCCTTGATTAATTTTTGGAGTAATTTTTTTAAAATTACTTAAAATACTTTCTTTCTTTATTTTTTGTGATGAACCTTTAATAAAAGATGGCGTATGTTCTTGTATTCCTTTTTTATGAGATTTACTAAAATAAAAAACTGATCCATTGCTCTTATTACTTGGGGTTAAAGCAACCCAAATAGTAAGGCCTTCATTATTCTTTACATTCCAATAATAATCGTCTTGATGTATGGGTGTAGGTTTTCCTAAATTCTTCTTTTTAATAAATAACTCACTTGCCCTTAACTCTGGGGTTTTATTCAACAATTTTTTTGCAATTTCAAAAATAACACCTTTTTCTGAGATTTTTTTTATAGACTTATTAGATTGTAGATTGTGAAATGAAGAAATTTTTTCAAAAGTTTTAGAATTTGAGGAATAATTTATATCTCTACCAGAGAATTTTTTATGATTTTTTTTTAAATAGTCAAATATTTTTTTTTTATAAAAAGAAACTTCATTTTTATTAAATATTTTTTCAAGAACTACCCATCCATTTTTTTTATAAAATTCGATTTTATCATTTGAAATTTCTACTTTATATTTTACCATATGCTATATCCTCCATCTACAACTATATTTTGTCCAGTAATATATGACGACTCTCTAGAAGATAAAAAAAGAACTGCGGATGCAACCTCGTTTTTTTTTCCCATTCTATTTAGAGGTACCTTTGAAGAATATTTTTTTACAAAAGTTTTGTTATGATTATTTATTATTCCGCCAGGACTAATTGAATTTACTCTGATATTATATTTTGCTAAATATGTTGCGAGGTATCTGGTAAAACCGATTATTGCTGATTTTGAAGTTGAATAAACCGCGGGAGAATTAATTTTCATACCGTTTAGTTTTGAACCTTTATAAATTCTTCCATCGTTTCCTAAAATGCCTTGTATCGATCCCATTTGAATTATAGAACCCCCTTTTTTTTTCATCATGTGTCTAGAAACTATTTGAGTAATCAAAAAAGTAGAATTTACATTAATTTCCATAATTTGTCGCCAAGTATCTAATTTATAATTTTCAAATTTTTCAAAAAAATTTTTACGATTATTTGAAAAAGAATGTGCATTATTTATAAGCACGTCTATCTTTTTAAATTTTTTTATAATTTTTTTGACTAATACATTCATTATTTTTTCATTTTTTAAGTTAGAGCAATAAAAAAAAAAGTTATTTTCTTTTCCAGATTTTTTTACCTCTTTAAATAATTTTTGTAAATTATCCTTATTAATGTCTATTGCAATAACAATAGCATTATTGAATAGTAAACTTTTACAAAATTCATTGCCTAATAAACCAGCCGCTCCTGTTATTAAAATTACTTTTGATTTTAAATCTGAATAATTATACATTTTAACTCAATGTTTCTGCTTTTTTCAATATCTGCATAATATTAATTGTTTTTTTAGGGGATAAGACTATTTTTTTTGTTTCAACCATTTTGACAAATTTAATTAACATATTTTTAAAGGCAGAAAAATTATCTTTAAAGTCTATACTATATTTACCTTTCGTGCCAAAAAATGATAAATTTAAAATTGGTTTATTTCTTCCTAGGCAATTTATTATAATATTTACGTTTTCTTTATTTATCAAATTATAAGAGATTGATTTAGATTTAATTTTTTCAAATTTTTTAATATCCAAAAAATTTAATTCTTCAATTACCTCAAGCATATGAACTCCATATCTCCTCCAATCATTAGATATATTTGCAATTATAAACTTTATATTTCCAAGTTTTATTAAGATTTTTTTTATTTTTTTTACCTCTGGTGAAAATCTTAAACCAGAAGAACTCATTAAAAGACCTTTGTTCATATATTTTAGAAAAAAATTTAACTCTTTATGATCAATAGACAAAGGTTTGTCTATAAAAACTGGAATATTTCTCTTCAAAAATTCTTTTGATATCTCATAATGCTTGTCATCACGTGCAATAATTAATGCATCTATTTCATCGATCATTGATTTATAATCTTTTAAGCAATATTTAATTTTACTAGCCTCACACAAAATTTTAGTTGTTTTATAATTTTGTGTCCAAGCATGGGTTACTTGTGTATTTTTTATGCCAAAGTCTTTTGTTTTTTTTTTTTTGAAGGTATTTAAGAATATTAAGATAATTAGATTTTTTGTATCCTTTTACTGAATATCCATTTATTATTGAAGAAAAAGAAAAAGGATGACCATTTCCTTTGTCATATAAACCTATAATTCCAATTTTAATCACCAAGTACTCCAACCACCATCAACGATAATATTTTGACCAGTTATAAAAGAACCGGCATCTGTGGTTAAAAGAGCAGTGGCTCCTTTAAGATCATCTGGAAAGCCAATTCTATTCAACGGAGCTTTTTCTGCCAACTTTTTAATGAATCTTGGATTATCTTTTTGAGTATGCTTAAGTGGAAATGCCCCAGGACTTATACAATTTGATCTAATTTTAAACTTTGAAAAAAAGCTAGCACAATATTTAGTGAATTGAATGATTCCAGCTTTAGCTGCACCATAAGATGGTGGATTAGCATATTTTTTACCATCATATATTCTATAATCTGGAGCAACATGCCCATAGGATGACCCAACATTTAAAATATTTCCTTTAGACTTTTTTAAAAGAGGTAAAAAAATTTTAATAGTTCGAAAAACACTCGACAAACAAACTTCAACGTCAAAATTCCAATCTTTATTAGTTATAGACTCAAAAGTATTTTTTTTTCCTGTCCATCCACAATTAACAAGAACGTCTAATTTTTTATTAAATTTTTTATTTGTATACTTAAACAAAGACTCAATCGATTTTTCATCAGTAATATCTACCGGGAAAAAAAATGTTTTATTTTTAAATTTGTTTTTAATATTCTTTGCAAAAATATTACCTTTTTTTTCATTTCTGCTAGAAATAATGATATCAGCACCAAGTTCTGCAAATGTCTCACTCATCGCACTTCCTAGGTAACCAGCGCCTCCAATAATCAGAACTTTCCTCTTTTTTAATGAAAGCATTTTAATTAATCTTTTATAAACCATATGCCTTTTTTTCTTTTTTTGTTGATTTTTTTAAAGCTATTTGTGCAATTTCAAAGTCATTTTTAATATCAATTTCGGTACCTGTTAAATCAAAATTATCTTTTTTATTAAGTATTAAACCATAAGATTTTCCAAATATGAAGCATTTAGATTTTAAGAATTTTTTATTATTTCTAAATGCGTAGACAGTGCCGTCTAATTCATAAGCGTTAGATAGCGATTGCCGGGGTGTCCAAGATTCATAATTTTTAATTTTTAGATAGGTTGAAGGATTTTCTCCTTTTATTTTCCAAATTCTATAAGGATGAGTTTTGCTTTTAACAAAGGTTGCTAAGGAGTCTAATTTTTTTCTTAGCATAATTTTTAAACACTTTTTTAAAATACCTTCTTTTCTAAAAGGAGATGTTGGTTCTAAAACAAAAATTATATCTGGCTTAAATCTATTTTTTTCTAAAAATTTATTAAAATTTCTTACTGTTTTAAAAATAGTAGTTTTGTCACCAGCAAAAGATTTAGGTCTATCGTGTATATTTATTTTATTTTTTTTTGCTAATGATAGAATTTTTTTATTTTCAGATGAAACATATATTCTATCAAAAATATTTTCTTTTTTTGCAGCTTGTATTGTCCAATTTATAAGTGGTTTATTGCCTAATAAATGTAAATTTTTCAGTTTTACTCCTTTACTTCCTCCTCTTGCGGGAATTAAAGCAATTATTTTTAAAGTATTTTTCTTATTATATTTAAGTTTCATCATTAAAATTTATAATTTTATTAAATAAAAAAATTAGACTGTGCGTTAAATTGATTTATATTATCATAACTCAAAACTTTTTTATCTTTCAACAAGATAATTTTATCGGATATTTCAAGTAACTTTTTATCATGTGTTGAAATGATTATTGTTGTTGTTTTTGAAATATTTTTTAATGTTTCAACTATAAGCTCAGCAGAGTGCTTATCAATCGAGCTTGTAGCTTCATCTAAAATTAAAATTGATGGATTTCTAATAAGTGCTCGAGCCAAAGCTATACGCTGTCTTTGGCCACCAGAAATTTCTAGCCCTCGCATACCAACATTCGTGTCTAATTTTTGAGGCAAAGACATTACAAAATCGTATGCATTAGCAAGTTTGAGTGACTCTTTTATTTCGTTATCGTCACAATTTAATTTTGCCCATTTAATATTCTCACGAATTGATGTATTGAAAAGAAATGGATCTTGAAGAACAATTCCAATTTTTTCTCTAAGCTTTTTAAAATTTAAATTATTTAAATTTTGTTTTCCATAAAATATCTCTCCAGAAACTGGCAATTGAAAAGCTAAAATCAAGTCAATTAAGCTTGATTTCCCTGCACCCGACTCTCCTACTATTGTATTGATTTTATTGTTAAAAATTTTAATTGAACAATTTTTAATTATTTCATTTTTACCTTCATAATTAAAAGTAACATTATCTAAACTTATATCAAAATCATAATGATTTAGTTCTTTATCTCCATGATGCTCGTAGTGAGATTTCGACAGCGATGAAATATTCTTAATTTGTTGATAGCTCGGTGTAAAATTGTTTATGACAACTGCTGAATTGAATATCTGTCCTATAATCGGTAATGCGCCGTAAAAGCTCCAGAAAAAAGCTGCGTATTTTGGTAAACTCTGAAAATCAAATTTAATTCCGAAGGCAGCTATCAAAACTATGATAGCTATAGGTTTAAAAAGATACATAGCAATTAGATTTACAAATTGAGATTTTAAATCTGATTTTACGTAATCATCAAGTAAAGAAAAATTTTTCTTTACTTCATCTTTAGATCTTCCAAAACCAAGAATTAATTTAGTTGCTTGGAAAGTTTCTGATAACTTACCAAAATATTTATTTCCAGCCAAAGTTCGCATGTTTCCATAATATTTACTTGTTTTACTTAAAATTAAAAAAGGTGAACCAATTAATAAGCAGCTGAAAAAA
>TARA_B100000963_G_scaffold361722_1_pt1 | contig 22995 bp, 21 predicted proteins | sample TARA_B100000963 | Tara Oceans TARA_B100000963 (sample SAMEA2622097) | marine metagenome | biome: marine biome (ENVO:00000447); feature: surface water layer (ENVO:00002042); material: "saline water (ENVO:00002010), including plankton (ENVO:xxxxxxxx)" | depth 5 m | reverse complement strand
GATTTAAATAATTTTTTTCTTTTTGAAGAATAAAATTTTTAAAATGCCACGGTAAAACAAACATATAATCTGGTTTATATTTTTTTATTTCTTTTTCACTCAAAATCTTTATCAAACTTCCTGGTGTATATTTGTTATTTTTATCTTTATTAACATCAACTATAAATTTTATTTGTTTATCATTTAATCTACAATACTGCAAAATAACATTACCTTTGGTGGAAGCACCATAGCCAATTACTTTTTTTTTCATATCTAAAAGATTTAACAATAAATCTCGTAAAAGTTTTTTGTGTTGCTGGACATTTTTAAAAAATTTGAAATGTGTTGACGGAGAATTATATTTGAAATTTTCCTCTTTAGATAACAACCAATTAATTATTTTAGAATATTCAGAATATTTAGATTTTCTTTTCGAGACAGTTATTGCAAAACTCCCTCCATTTATATCATTAAATTCTAAATCAATAATTTTAAAACCTACTTGATCAAAAATAAATTTAATGGTCTTTAAAGAATAATACTCTAAATGTTCATGACAAATTGTATCATATGAAATATTTTTAAGCATAAGTGGCATATAACTTTGCTCTAAATGCCAAATACCATGATCATCTAAACATTCATAAATATCTTGCGCAAATTTAATTGGTGAGGATAAATCATAAAACATAGAAATTGATGTAATGATTTTGGCTTTTTTATTTTTAATATGATTTATGACTGTCTTTTCATTAAAAAATTCGGGTATTGCAAGTATATCCCTGCGGTAAAATTTTTTAAGTTTTTTTATTGTTGGATCTACACCAATTAATTTATTTGATTTATTAAAATTTGACAAAAATGTTCCATCATTACTACCTATGTCAATTATAGTATCATCTGATCTCAAATTAGAGATTTTTTTCAATTTTTCAGATTTAATTTTTAAATGTTTAATCATATGGGGATTTAGAGAAGAGAGATATCCATAATTTTCACCATACATAACATTCATATCAAAAGAATTTTCTAGTTGTAAAAGTTTACACTTATTACACATAACCATACTTAATTCTCCTTTTGGAATCTTTTGTGATTTATTTTTTAGAAATATTCCTGTCAAATACTGATTTCCTAAACTATATAATTTTTTTAAAGATCTGCTCTGACAGGATCTACAATTACTGATTTTCATATTTATTAAAATCAAACATTAAATGAAAATTGATAACATTCAATTTAAAATGAAAACTTAATAGGCTATTTTTTTGTAAACGCTCAAAGTTTTTGATGCACATTCTAACCAAGTAAATTTTAAAGATCTTTCATAACCTAGTTTTTTATAATTTTCTAATTTAGAGGTTGAAAAAACTAAATTTTCCAGCTTATACTTCATTTCGTCAATATCTGACGGATTGAAATATTCAGCACTGTCTGCTGCAACATAATTTTTTTAGGACATTGATTATTCTATAAATAAATAAAAAATTTAAAATTAATCTTTAATTTTTTATTAAACTTCTAATATTTATCTTTTTTTGATTAAGAAAAAATTTTCTCATTTTCATAATCCCTGATTTTTTTTTAATTAAAATATTTTTTGAAATTAATACTTTTTCAATTGACTTAATATTTTTAGCTATATATCCGATTTTTGTCCTTAATTTAAAATAATTTAATTGGTTGTAATTAAATTTTTTTATTTCTCTCTCATTACTGAAAAAAATTACAGGTTTTGAATTTAAAACTACGTAAGTATAAGCAGTTCCTGAAATATCTGTTATCATTATATCTGATGACTGAAAAGATTTAGAATAATCATTTGATTTATCAATTATAAAATTTTTGTTATCCTTATATTTATGAAATATATTTAAAACATTCTTTTCCAAAAAATTCGATGGGTGAGGTCTGTAGATTACTTTAAAATTTAAATTTAAAAGATTGAAGATTATTTTATCAATATTTTTTTGGATAGACAAAGTTGGGAAAGATCTGAAATTGGTAGGGGCTATCAAAATTTTTTTACAAATTTTTTTTTGATTAACTTTAATCTTTTTTAAAAAATAGTCTAACTTCAAATATTTTGATGATAATAATTTTGGGTAAGAGTTTATTTTCTTAAATAATCTTAAAAATATCTTTTTAGTTAAATCACTACTTACTATTATATAATCATATTCAATTAATCTTTTCTTTAACTCATTTTCTTTTTTGGGTTCAACTAAAGGTGTATCAAAAATATCATGATGTATATAAATTTTTTTGGAAGAATGCGTAAATTTATCACTAACATTGTTAGAAAAAAAAATGTCTACACCATAAATAAATTTTAAAAAAAACGGTTTGATTAGATAATATCCTTTTCTTTTAAAAAAAAATAGAGACCCATAAAAAAATAAAAAATCTTTATATTGTGAAAAATATTTTTCGATATAGTCAATATGGTTTTTTGTTAAATTTTTTTTAGGATGATAAAAAAAACCTATTTTTTTTTTTGAAAAAATTCTATTAAATAAAATTATTAAGTTTATTATAACAACTGAAAATAGAGAAAATACGATATCAAAAAATTGCTTAATTCTATTCACAAGATTTTATATAAAAAAAACTAAATAATTAAACCTTTTTAATTTTTTTAATTAATAAATCAGCCATTTGTTGTGTACTCCTTTTAAAATTATTATTAATTGTAATAGTAGGATTTTTTGGGAATTCTGGCGTTAAGTCAACACCCCAAATATTTTTAACATTTTTTGTATAAATTTTTTTAAACTTCTTTTTTTTAATTTTTTTTAATTCTGACTTGATGTAAATCTCAATGTAGTTTTGTATTTTTTTTTTATTTAAGGCCCTTATTTTATGAGAAAGACCGACAACGCTAAAAATCACATTAATATTTTGGTTAGTAATTTTTTTACAAAATTTGTGGTAAAATTTTAAATATTTGATTCTACTTTTATAGTCATATTTATTTAATAAAAAAATAGACCTTAAATCATCTCCACTTAAAATTATTGTCGGTCCAAATTCTTCTTTTATAAATGTGTAAATTTTTTTTGAAATTGTACTTTTCCCAGATCCTGACAATCCAGTTATCCAAAATAAAATACCTTTTTTTTTATTTCTAATTAACATTTAACTTCATTTTCTTTTTAAAATTAGTCTACAAACAACAGGGTTATCTTTTTTGTATATAGATAAATTTTTTCTCTCAATCAAATACATTATTCTAAAATTCTTATTTATATAATCTAAATTAATAAACTCTTTCAAATTTATAAACCTTCTATAATGATCTGTAATTCTCTCATATTTACTTTTTTTAAACCCAAGCTTATACATTTCATCTTTAATAGTTCGAAATTCAAAAAAACATAATGAATTTTTTTTTGAAATTTTGGGAATTGTGTAAGTAAAAAGTTTTTTTTGTTGTTTTTCATTTATCGTGTGTAAAAAAAATCTCGAATAAACATAATCAAATTTTCCCACTTTTTTTATTTTCTCTGAAAGTACATTTAATGATTTAAAATTTAAATTCTCAAATTTACCGGTCTTAACTAGATCATTATTTTTACTAATAATCACCTCACTTTTATCAATCCCTAAGGTTTTCATTCTTTGATTATATAAATAAAATGTATCTCTTCCGTCACCACATCCTAAGTCAATTAAATTGCTTTTTTTTTTAATAAATTTTTTTTTGATAAACTTTGCAAAATTTGATGGTTTATCTTTTTTTTTTTTAATATAAAATGAATTCCAATAATTTTTAAGATTTTTTTTATTAACAAGTTTATTCATATAAATTTTAAAAAAATTATTTTAATTTGAAAACACATTTATCTTAAAAAATATTTAGTTTAAAAATCTACTTTATATTTTTTAAGTATCTCTAAACCTTTTTTATAAGAACTAAAATCTACAATATCATCAGTCTCAATTGTTATACCAAATATTTCCTCTAAACCTGAAATTAAAGTCATGTGTCCTATAGAGTCCCACTCAGGGATATCATTATATTTTAAATCTTCACTCAAATCTTTTGAATTAATTGACAAACTTTCTACAAAAGTTTTTTTATATTTTTCAATATTGCTCATTTAAATTTTTTCGAACATCTTCTATTATCTTTTCAGAAGTCAGTCTATAGTAATTTTTTAAAAAACTGTAAGACCCACTTTTTGTGTATACATCGTTTACTCCTAAAGTTAGTTGCTTAGGAGAATTCCTTAAAGATGAAAGTACTTCAGAGACTGCGGAGCCCAAACCCCCTATTTTATTATGTTCTTCCACAGTGACAATTAATTTTTTTTTGTTTGCTGAATTTAATATTGCTTCTTTGTCTATTGGTTTAATAGTATGCATATTTATAACTTCCACCGATATTTTTTTTTCCTTTAGTTTTTCAGCAGCATTAACACACTCTCCAAGTATAGCTCCAGATGAAAATATTGTTACATCATCACCTTTTTTCAAAGTTATAGATTTTCCGATTTCAAATTTATAATCAGACTTATTAATTATTGGATTATTAGCTCCACCTGTTATTCTAATATAAGTAGAATTTTCGTTGTTAAGAGACGACTCCACTGATTTTATAGTTTCTAGTGAGTCTGCCGGAGATACTATATTTATGTTAGGTATTGATCTTAATACTCCAATATCTTCAATGCAACAATGAGTAAAACCTAAATTTCCTAAAACTAAACCACTTGCTAATCCGACCATTGTAACTCTTTCTTGCATATATCCTAAATTGACTTTTATCTGTTCACAGCATCTCATAGTTTGGAATGGGGCGAAAGTTGTTGTGATCACTTTGAAGTTTTCACTAGCCAAACCTGTAGACACACCAATCATATTTTGTTCAGCAATACCAAGATCAATATATTGCTCAGGTAAAGTCTTTCTAAATCTGTCTAAACCGGCTGATGTTGAAACATCACATGTTACAACAATTAATTCTTTGTTTTTTTTTGCTAAATCTAAAATACCTAGTCCTAAAGTTGCTCTTGGGCCAATCGTTGACCATAATTTTATATTTTTCTCATTGACTTCCATTTTTTAGCTCTTCTACTCCTTGATCATAAATTGATTTTGTAACTACAGAATGATGCCAACTGTTATTGTTTTCAGAGAAAGTAAACCCTTTTCCTTTAATGGTATTTGCAATTAAAACTTTTGGTTTTTTATTATTTTTATCAGTATCAAAATAATTTTTTAATTCTTTAAGATTATGTCCATCTAGTTCTGATACATCCCATCCGAAACTTTTCCATTTTTCAGAAAGATTATCTAAATTCATTATTTCTTCATTTGAACCGGTTTGCTGGAAATTATTTTTATCAATTATAACATTTAAGTTGTCCAATCCAAATTTTGGAGCTGACATGGCCGCTTCCCATACAGATCCTTCGTTGCATTCCCCATCTCCCAAAACTACAAAAACATTAAATGGTTTTGATTTTTTTTTTGAGGAAATAGCAAGACCAATACCAATAGAGAGGCCCATTCCCAGAGAACCATTTGAAAAATCAATTCCAAGCTCTTTATTTTTAACAGGATGCCCTGCTAAAGAACTATTATCTTTTTCAAAAGTTTTTAATTCTTCATCAGATATATAACCTAATAAATTTAAAGATGCATAATATGCTAAACAAGCATGTCCTTTACTCAATATAAATCGATCTCTTAATTCTTTATATGTATCTTGATTTCTTTTTAGATCCATTTTGTAGCCAAACAAAATTGATAAAATTTCGACAATAGATAGAGCGCCACCAAAATGTGCGCTGCTTGAACCAGCATCGAATGCCATTTGAAGTATTTTTTTTCTAATATTTTGTGAAAATAATCTTAATTTTTCATGATTTATATCTTTTTTTTCAGAGGACATTTACATACCTCCATCTACTCTAATAATTTGACCAGTAATATAATCTGATAGATCAGAGGACAGAAATAATGCAACATTAGCTATTTCCTTTGGGCTAGCAATTCTTTTTAGTGAAGTAGCAGCTATTGTCTCTTCAATTACATTATTAGAGGTATTTTTTGACATCATATCAGTTTCTGTAAGTCCTGGAGCTACTACATTTACTCTTATATTAAATAAACCTAATTCCTTAGACAATACTTTTGCATGAGAGTTTATTGCTGCTTTAGATGAAGCGTATGCGCTTCTTCCTATATTACCATCAATCGATGCTGTAGATGAAATATATATTATTGAGCCAAATTTTTTTTTAGTCATTACTTTCGATATATATTGAGTAAAAACTGTTTGTGAAAAATAGTTGATTTTAAAAAGTTCTTCTAATTTTTTTAATGGTGTCATTTGAAATAAAGCAGTATGTATAGTTCCTGCATTATTTACTAAAATATCTATAGTTTTACTTTGTTTAATTATTTCATTGGCTGCATTTTTTACTTCTTCTTCATTGCTAAATTCAACTTGAATTGGGATAATTTTGTTTCTATATTTCTGTTCTAAATCTGTAATTAAACCCTTAAATTTATCATCAATACTTCTAACGCATGCAAAAATATCTGAACCATTTTCAGAAAAAGTTTTAAGTATTTCTTTTCCAATTCCTCTATTACTACCAGTGATAACTGCCACTTTATTCTTTAGAAGCATTTTTAACAAAATCTTCTTTAGGAAAAATTTCCTCAGCTAAAGCAGGTTTGAATATAGACTGCCCACTTTTTGTCATAAACTTTTTAATAAAATTTTTATCTTCCCCGGCTAAACATAAGTCACTATGCTCAGAAAAATGTTTAATACTAAAGCCAAATTTTACTATTTCTTTGAGGCTTTGTTTGAATATATTTCCAATTTTAATATGAACATATGGACAAACTAAAACATCTCCTATTGGCGTAATATAAAGTCTGTTAACAGTTGTACACCCTAAAATTTTTTCATGATTTCTATCAAAAGGGTTCCAAACATTTCTGACAAGATTTTTATATTCTTTTCTTATTTTTCTTAAATATTCTCTATCTTTATCATCACAAATAATTTCCTCAGCTTTTTGCCACATGCCAGCTGGAACAGCTACATTAAGTAAAGTTTTATAATTTTGATCTTTAGAATAATCTAGTAATTGTTTTAAATGATCTGTATGAGCATTATAATGACCAACGGTTATATTTAGATAAGGATCCATTCCATGTTTTTTTACATGCTTTAATCCTTCCATAGCTCTTCTCCATGAATCTTTTCTTCCTCTAATTTCATCATGAATTTTTTCGTCCATACTATCAATACTCACTGAAACTCTACTTACATTTGCCTCAGCCAACCTTTTTGCCATAGAGTCATCTAAATAATATCCATTTGTAGTTAAGTATAAGTAAAATCTTTCAGGACGTATAGATTCTAAAACTTTAAAAAGTTTTTTTGGTTGTAATAATAATTCACCACCTTGTAAATCAAATTCAAAATATCCTAATTCGTCTGCTTGATCAGCTAAACTTGCTATTGCATCATAATCTAAAAAATCTTTAACATGATCTCCTTTTGGAGAGTTTGTAAAACAATATTTACATCTTAAGTTACATGCATTATTAAAATTAAGATCTATTCCTCGAGTTTTAGTGCCTACTTTTCCATCATTTTTTTGAACATAATTATAGAAATCTTTTAATTTTTTCACAAGTCTTGGCTTGTTTAATAATGAGGAGGCGATTGGCATTTTAGATTTTTTTTATATTATATATATTTAATTGATCTGGCAATATTAAAGTAAAATCTGCTTTACATACAATATCATCATCAACTGCTCCTATACCATTACATAATGCAATACCACGTTTAAATGATTTGATTTTTGTTTCAATGTTAAGTCTTGATTCTGGAATAATCTTTTTAATAAACTTTAAATTATTTGATGCTGTTAAATACAAAATTTTACCCTTGTGGTTTGGTAGAGTTAGAATTGCCAAAGAACTCATTTGTACTAAGGCCTCTATTTGCAACATACCTGGCATATTTGGGTCTTTAGGCCAATGAACTTTAAAAAACCATTCGTCTTTTTTTAAATCTTTATATCCTTTAGAGCTAACTCCGGGAATAACTTCTGTTGCATAGTCTATCATTAAATATGGTTCTCGATTTTGTTGATATTCATATATACCATCTTTATCTAATGTTAACTTTTTCATTTTATTTCTATTGCTCTCGATAACATTCTACTTATATCATAACCATCCCAAGTTAAATTAATATTTAAAGTCTGACCAACTGGAACAATTCTATCAACACCATTTGTGTTATTTTTTAGAATTAATTCTTTTAAAATATTTTTTGGTATCCCAAAATAACTAAGGGTTTGACAATCCTTATCAATGAATTTGAAAATATCATTTAAATTATTTGCATCATATTCATAAAAATATCCCCATTTACCTCTTAAACTTGAGATTTTAGAATTTAATGATTTCAGCGATATTGTATAAATGAAGTTACCAAATCTTTTATAACTTTTAATATTATCCAAACTGAGAATATCCTCACATAACATCGAAAATTTATCTACAGATGCAATTTCCGGGGGTTGATATTTTTTTAATGTGTAATTGCTTAATTTTTTCCAAAAAATATTTCTACCTTCGTGAGATTTATCATTTACCCACACTATCAAATGTGGCGATGAACATGCATTTTGATCCATTAAAAAAGTATCGTTATAGAAATTTTCAATTAATCTATTCATCTTAAAAGTATTTAAACCAGAAATCTTTTTTCCATCTAACACGCAATATGAGAATCTGTCTGAAAAAGCTAAATCAATTGATCTTTCCTTAAGTTTAAAATTTCTTATTTGATTTATAGAATTATTTCCACCCCAAATTAATCTGGCATCACAAATTAATGAAATATTTTTTGTATACTCATCATTATTAGAATATCTAACTATTTTTATTTTATTTTTCATTTTTAAAAATTTTTTTTTTCTTAAAGTTTTTTTAATACATTCACAAATAATATCTATTTGTGGAAATTTTTTTGATGGAACTTTAATGATATTAGAATTACCACTTAAAAGGCCAAATAATAAAGAATAAGCAAAATTTGTTGGCATATTTGAAGGAGTGATATGAAATACAAGACCAACTCCTAATCTTAGTTCATTATTATTTAAATAAAAAATTTTTTTTAGATTCTGAATGTTATTATTTCTACACCAAAAAGATAAAGCCTTAATGTCAGAATATAAATTTATTGATTTAACTTTATTTAATTCAATTGAAAAGTCAGATATAAATTTACATGTCAAATCGTCAAATGGTTGAGTGGTTATAAATTTTAATTCTTTTTTATTTCCAACCAAATAATCAATTTTATCCTTTATATTCATCTAAATATCACTGCATCCACGAATTTCAGCTTTAGCAATTCTGCCATGTACAATAAACTTAGTACCTTGCATTTTACATCTGCACTTTTTTTCACTAATTAGTTCTCCCAAATCTTCAGTCAAAATATTTTGTCCTGGATAACTAGTTGGTAATAAAGACATTAATTGTAAAAAACCTTTTTTTCCAAAACCTAAAGGAGCAAAATTTTTATCTCTCACAATTACCTCTGAAAAATCTGAGGCAACGAAATATCCACATTGACATTCTATGAATATTGAACCTGTTTGCTCAATCAACCCATAATAATTGTGTATCATTTTAAGGTTGAGTTTTTGTTGTAGTTTTTTCTTAAATAGTTTGTTCGAAATTCTTAAACTTTCTAATTTCTTCCAACCCCCGCCATGTAATAATATTCCTTTATCAAAATCATATTTTATTTTCTTTTTTGAAATTCTTTTTATTAAATTTTCATAAATAATACTTGTGAATCCAAAAATAAAAAAATTTTCTTTATTATTTTTTTCTAAAAATCTATTCAATACATCGTAATCAATCTGATTTTTTTCATTTAAGAGATAAACACGATCTTTGCCAAACATTGAAAATCCATTTATTGCTGCTATTCTTGCGCTAAAATTATCCCTTCCGTGATCATTATTTTTTTTATCAACTATCAACATCGGCAACCTATCTTTTCCCAAAACTCGGTTCATAATTTTTTGAAGCACTTTAAATTGGTTTGAGGCATTTTCCTTATCAAGAAAAATTTTTGATTTTCGGTTACTAGTGGTACCAGATGAATTAAGTATTTTAACAATTTTATTCTTTTCTGTGCTCAATAAATCGTAATTCTTAAAAAGTCTTACCGCTATGAAAGGAAGCTTTTCAAATTCATAAGTTTTTTTTGGGTTATAATTTAAAAAAGCTAAAATTTTTTTATATTTTTTTGAATTTTTAAAATGATATTTAGTTAATAAATTCAAATTTTTGTTAAATAATAATCTTTTTTCTATAGTATTTTTTAAAAAAAAATCATTTTCTAAAAGTTTATTTATGAATTGCATCGTTAGTCTATTTCTAATTTTTTGTAAGAAGTTTTATAATTCATATTTAATGGAAATTCTTTAATAATTTGAATTGTAAATGATGAAGGATGCATATTTAATGATTTTGAAAGATTTTTTTTTAAAATTTCAATTTTGTTTTTTTCTAAAACATAAATTAAAATTTTATTATAATCCCCCTTTAAACACATGGACTTTATGTTCATTTTTGAAATAATGTCTTCGACTTCAGATAAATTTATTCTTAAACCGTTTATCTTTACAAATCTATCTTTCCTTCCAACTAAATAATAGTATCCATCTTTATCTCTGTATCCGATATCTCCAGTTCTAAGAATTGAATTATTTACATTACCTTTATTAAGATCTTTAATATTTGTTGCATACCCAAGACTTACATTTTTTCCTTTATAAATAAGTTCGCCGTTTTCATTAATAAGGTTTATTTTTTTTTTAAACTTATTTTCTAACCATATTTTTCCACCTGGTATTTCTTTTCCAATACTTTCAGGTTTTTTTTTAACATCTCTCCAAGATAAATAAGTCATTCTTGAAGTAGCCTCTGATGCTCCATACATAATAATTAGTTTTATATCTGATTTCTCATACTTCGAAATTATATTTTTTACAATTTTAACAGGAATTTTTCCACCTGCTTGAGTTGTATACTTTAAAAATTTTAAATTGAATTTTGTTAAATCAAGTTTATCAATAATTTCGTATGTATAAGGCACTCCTGCAAAATTAGTTACTTTATTAATATATATTTTTTCCCAAAATCCTTTTTGAATTATACTTAAATTATTAAGAGTGATGCTACCTCCATTTTCAAAATGAGTATTAATTACAGACAGCCCATAAACATAGCTCATTGGCAATGTTGTGATGGCGTTATCTAATTCTGAGATATTTAGAAAATCTGATATTGATTTTGTATTGCTTGATAAATTAACATAAGACTGTCTTACAAATTTTGTAGAACCTGTAGTTCCTGATGTTGACATCAAAAGCATTAAATCATTATGTAATTTTATTTTAATTTCTTTAGTTCTTTTTAATAAGCTATAATTAAAAAATATAAATTCCGTTGAATATCCTTTTAATAAAATTTTTTTTTTATTACTAATAAAAATATAATGTGGCTTATACTTAGAAATAATATTCAATAAAAAATGATCATTAGTCTTTTCATCTATAAGAGTTGTAACACAGTTGCTCTTAATAAATCCCAAATAACCAACAATTGTTTCTAAATTATTTTTACATATTAAAAAAACTAAGTGTCTTTTTTTAATATTAGCAATAAATTTTTCAATAAATAAAGATAGAGAATGATAATTTATTGCTTCATTATTTTCATTTATTACAGCTATGTTATTTTTATATTTAGAAAAATTATTAAATAAGTTCATCTTAGTTAAAAAATTAAATTATACTCAATTTTGTAAGTCATTAAGTTTTTTGTTTTTAATATTGAAACTGTTAAAATTAATCGTATGCTTATTTTTCAAAAAAATTTGTTTCTTAAACATTAAGAAAAATGGGTCTTTTTTATAATTAAACTTCCTAACTTTATCTAACAATAATGTCCAAAATTTATCCGTATTCAAATTGTCCATTCTAGATTCAAATATTGGCAAATTTTCAGGTATAAATTCACAATTTGTTTTAGAAATCTCATAATTAGTCAATAAAAAGGTCTTTGCTTTTATGATATCATTAGTTTTTGGTTTTTTAATTTTGTGAATATTTTTAAGAATTTGAATATATTCTTTTTTATTTTTCGGTAATTTTTTAAAACCATAATGATTATATAATGATTTTTCTGCCGTAATAGAGGGTATTCCAAATGATTGATATTCCAATCCTGCTGTGCCATGACATGTTAATGCTACACTTGTAATCTTTGTAAGAGAAAAAGCATTAAGATCTTTTGGACATTTTCTTATATGAAAATTATTTTTTTCAATCATATCTAAAAAGATTGATAGCTTAGATATTGTGCTATATCTTTTTTCTTCTGGATGTTCTCTAATAATCCAGTTTACATGGTTAAATTTTTGTAACAATTTTATTGTGTTAATCGTCCATGAGTAATTATCAACATATAAATTTTTCATTCCCTGATTATAATTTCCATCTATCATGTGAGGTAAAAAAATTGTTATTATTTTTTTATTTTTATCCCAATTAAATTTTTTACAAAAATTATTTCTTGTACTATCTTTTGTTTGTATTTTATCTAGAATTTTATTATCTAATTTATTTCTTTCCCAATTTTTTTTCCAATTAGAGATAATCTTTTTATTATTTTGAACCAAAGGAGCCCAAGTTTTTCCATAAAAATTATTTTTAAATTGAAATTTAAAATATTGATCAATTTTTTTTATTATTATCTTTTTATGATTGAGAAATAATCTGTTTAATAATTTTTTTGAGAATGAAGCTTTGTTTTCATGTCTTTGATTAAAATCAGAAAAAATTCTTACACATAGTTTGTCTGTTCCAATTCTAGAATAAATTTTTCTCTTTTTTGATAAAAGGAAGCTTTGAAATAATACACTTAAGGGAATAAATTGTTTTTCAGCCTGCACAAGCGCTTTAATATTTTTATCCTTAAGAATTTTATTGTAATAATCTAGAGAGTATAAAGCTTGTCCAAAAAAATTAATCAATCTAATTTCAAAGTCTTTGCAAGTAGGTTTTCTTGTATATCTTAAAAAGGTATCATATGTAAGTAGACCAATATCAAGTTTATTTATTTTTAAATTTAAAAATTTATTAAATGAGCCAACTTTATAAATAATTATAATAGCTTTTAATATATAAAATATTCTTTTTAAAAACCCCCCATAATTATAATAATAGATTTTTTTTACTCCAAAACTTTCAAATAAAAATTTTCCTCTTAAATCATTTTTTCTTAATAGTCCTATTAATTCGTAATTTTTGATAATATTCAAATATTTGCCAATAATAATATTGTTAATTGAATGATAGGGATGGTTTATATAATTTTCGATTAATATTTTTTTATTTGTAGATTTATTATTATCTGGTTTATTTTTCCAATAAGATTTATTTTTTTTTATAAACTTCTGGAATTTTAAAGACTTAAATGGATAAGTTTTTTTATCTAAAAGATAAATTGCAAATTTTATAATATCTATTTCTTTTAAAAAATATTTAAAATATTCGATTTTTTTTTTTATAATTGATAGTTCAGCTATTAAAAGACAGCAAAAGAATTTAATAAGAAAAAAGTTTATAAATAATATTATCTTTTTAAACATATTTTAAACAAAGATGAGGTATTATATATTATTAAAATAAACAAGATACAAAGAGGGAAATTTTAATAAAATAAATTAATCAATTTTAATACCCTACATAATAATGATAAAAAATAACTTAAAAATACGAAAAGCTATAATCAGTGAAAAAAATAAGATCAGAAATTTCATTTTAGATTATTTTTACAAAAAAAGACATATTCTAGCCTTGAGTTCAAAATTATTTAATTGGCAATATATAAACAATTCATTGTCTTGTACCTTAGCGTTTTCAAAAAAGAAAATTATTGGACTTCAATTATATATACCAATTAGCCAATTTGATTTAAGGTTAAAAAATAATAAAGAATTTTTTACATCTCTTTGGTTTACTAAAAAAACAAGTATCATATCGTTAGGAGCTAAAATCTTTCTTTACACATTGAAAAAAAATAAACCCAAATTAATTATAGGTATGGGTATTCCTCCATATCTAATAAATTTTCATAAAAAAAATAACTTTGTTATAAAAAAAATGAGTCACCATTTTATGTTTTCAACAAAAAAGAGTGTGAGAATTGAAAATAAATCTATAATAAAAAGAATTTATACATTTTCTAAAATTAAAGAAAATAAATTTAAGAAACTATTTAATTATCAATCTCCAAAAAAATCGATTAGATATTTAGAAAATAGATTTATAAAACATCCAATATATAAATATCATATCTATTCTATTAAAATTAAAAAACAAAAGTGTTTATGTGTATTCAGGCTTGTTAGACATAAAAATAAAAATATTATTAGAATTGTAGACTACATTGGTTCAAACAATTTTGTAAAAAATTTAAAAGAATTTTATATTTTTATACTTAAAAAATATAAGGCACAATATTTAGATTTTTATTCTTATGGCTTGTCTGATATTTTATTAAAAAAAAGTGGCCTAAATAATAAAGAAGACTTTAAAAATTTGATTATTCCGAATCATTTTGAGCCTTTTGAAAATAAAAATATAGATATTTTCATTGCATATCTGAGTTTTTATAAAAAAAATGCTAATATTAGATTATTTAAAGCAGATAGTGATATGGATAGACCTCATTATATAAATTAATATTTGAATTTATTTCTATAGATATTTAATTTTTTAATTAATAAATTACTTTATGTTTAAAATTAAAAATCCAAAAAAAATTTCATTAAAAAGTATAAAAAAATTTTTTATCGATTTGGGATTAATAGAAATGGTCAAAGAAAGTGCGAGACCTGAATTAAAAGTTAATGAAATGAAAATTAGCAATCCTTACAAACCAGATTTGAGGGACTTGTATAGATTATATTTTTTTATTATTTACAATAAAAGAACTACTGTTATGGAATTTGGCTCTGGTTGGAGCACTCTTGTTATGGCTTTAGCTTTAAGTAAATTAAAAAAAAAATATTCTAAGGATATTTCAAAACTAAGAAGAAATAATCCTTTTGAACTTTTTATTTTAGAAAACGAAAGTAAGTTTCTTTCGATAACAAAAAAAAGAATTAAAAAATTTAGAAATAAAATTAATATTAAAATTAATTTTTTGTATTCTGATGTTTCAATGACAACTTACAAAGGTTTAATTTCAACTGAATATAAAAAACTCCCTCTTTGTAATCCAGACTTTTTGTATCTTGATGGCCCTGACCAATTTAAAATTAAAGGTGACTGTAATGGCATTAGTATTAGACATATAGATATGATGCCAATGAACTCAGATATTTTAAAAATTGAATATTTTTTAATTCCAGGAACAATAATAATAGTAGATGGCAGAGGTGCAAATTCAAACTTTTTAAAAAACAATCTTCAAAGAAAATGGTCTTATAGATATGATAAGTTGTTTGATCAACATATATTCATATTAAATGATCAATCTTTGGGAAAATATAATGATTTTTTACTTAGATTCTACAAAAGTAAATAACATATTAACCGATAATATTTTTATAAAGATTTAATGTATCAATACCACACTTGGACCATGAAAATTTATTTTTTAGAGATTCATATTTTCTATTAATTTCAATCTCTTTTTTTGTAAAAATTGCATTTTCTAATGAAGAAATTAAACTTTCATAACTCTCTGGGTTAAAATAAAATGCATTATCATTTAAAATTTCTCTAAAAACTGGAATATCAGAACATGCAATAGGGCAATTATTTTCCAAAGATTCTAAAAGTGGCAATCCAAAACCTTCATAAAGAGATGGAAAAACAAATGCTTTTGCTTTTTTATAGAGATTTTTTAAATCTGAGTCATTCCCATCAAATTGAATAATCTTATTTTCATCTATTTTAAGTTGATAAATTAAATTTTTTTCTTTCTTTTTTAATTTTCCTCCCCCAAATAGAACAATATTTACAGATGATAATAATCTTTTTGATTTTGAATATCCTTTAATTAAAAATTCAAAATTTTTATACTTTTCTCTTGAACCTACGTATAAGATAAAAGGAATATCATTTATAATTTTTTCTGGCAAAGCCGACATTCTCTCTTCTAAATGATTACCTCCTAAGTAAATAACTGAAATTTTTTTTTCATCAATTTCGTAGAAATTTAATAAATCATTTTTAGTATTTTTTGATATGCAAATTACATGGTCAGAAATATCAAGCATTTTTTGTTTAGGTTTTACAATTTTATTCATTTTGCTTGAAGTAATCTCATGAATTAAATCATATACAGTAACTATTGATAAATTTTTTTTTTCGATTCTATCGTAATAGTATGTGTAGTGTATCAAATCAGGTTGCCACTTATTGATATTTCGCGCACAAACAATTTCGTTATATAACTTTATTAAATTTGACGTAAATGGAATATTGTCGTTTATGTAATTTCCATTGATATTTTTATTCTCCAGTTCTGATAAATATTGATTTTTAAAGAAGGGTGCAAACACCTTATAATTTACATTCTGTTCATTTAACTTTTTAAAAAGATTTGTAAAATATCTAGAAATACCACCATATCTTTGGCTCCAAAAAATCTTATAATCGTATGCTATTTTCATTATAAAATAGGATCAAAAAATAAAAATACTAATAGTTGTGCTCTATACTTGCACTTCCATTTTTTGCTTCTATAGTGGTATATGCTTGATGTCCTCCATAGGAAGCCGACTGAACCCATAGCTGGCAAATTTCATTTTCTTTTTTATTAGATACCTCCGGGAACAATTCATCCACATACATCCCCTCTTGAAATTTTTGAATTTCATTGCTAGAGAAAACTTTAGTAATAGTTTCAAATGTGTCTTCTTTATATAAAATAATTTCTAGCTTAGCATTTCCAACAGGTCCATAAAGGTCAGTTAAAGAGTGGATTATAAGCTTACTTCTATATTTTTTTCCGATAGACGCAGCCATCCACAATCTATGTTTTGGTGGTCTTTGAGAATGATAAAATCCTCTTGCTGACTCCATAGGTAGTTTACACTTTGAACCTTTTAAGAACGCAGAAAAAACAATATTAATTCTTGCTGGCAAATCTCCATCTAATCTTTTTATCTTTAATACTTCATGTTCCATATTTATATCTTCTCTTTTGCTAGACATAAAATTTAATTTTCTGTTGTTAGATGAAATTTCGAATTTTCCATCAGCTGAAAATGGGTCTACATGAGTTATTTGACGATCATGCATTTTAGTAAAAGGGTAACTATAATATCCCTCTTTATTATCCTTAATATATCCAGGATCATGTCTGCCATAATTAAAATTTGAATGGAGAACTTGGAATTCATCACCTTTAATTGTTTCATTTCCAACAACTAGTCTAGTAAACCCACCACTTAATTTATAAGATATTGCACAATTTCCGGGTTTGTTTGCTAAAAATTCAACAAAATTTTCAAAATAGTTTGCTGGAATAATCTTAAAAGTTTCATAAGGCATTAACTCTTTAAATTCAATTTCCTTTTCTAATGTTTTGCCCGTACTATTTGACACCCAGAGTCTAATTTTTTGAGCACTTTGTTTATAAATACCATTATGGCCAATTAAAAAAGATCTTACATCTTTATCATCTCTACAAACTAGCCCCGCTTCTTCTCCTGTACCTACAGTTCTTCCTTCTTCTACCTCGTGCGGGGTATAAGTTCTTGTATAACCATGAACCATACTAACACTATTTTTTGCTTCATAAATTACTAAGATTGCTGCAAAGGGTATTCCTAAATTTTCATTAGCTATAGCTTCAACCTCTAATGAACCCTCAAACTTTTTATCATCAATTTTAGGTGAATAATTGATTACATTTCCTTTATCAAAAAACAATCTCTCTCTAAAAATTAATTTTCCACTCATATCTCTAAGAGAAGCAATAATCATCACATTGACAGACTTTTTAACTTTCCAATAATCCATAAAATTTATCATGGTTGAAAAATCTTTGTCTTTTTTAAAATAAAAAATAGTTGAGGATCTATAAGCTATTCCGAAGCTTTTTTTATAATTATCTTGCTGACTTATATGAACTTTAGACATTAGTAATATTTTTAACAGTTTATATTAATTTTAAAAAATAAGTAAATATTAATTTTTCACAATATTTCAGCTATCTTTTTTATTTCTTTCATTTCACCAGATAAATCAACAACAATACATTCTGCAATCTCATTAATTATTTTATCTGGTGCTATTAGAGATTTTTTGTTATTTATGTCCCGAGACTCTCTAAAATTAGCATTGGTGAATTTAGATAGATCTTTAGTATCTGGAAAATTTATTGATAATTTATCTTGATAGTCCTCATTTATAAAAAAAACATTATTTCTAAATAAGTTAGTGCCTAGAAAAATAAATCCTTTTTTTGATAATAGTTCAATGATAGATCTTAATGATGCCCCGAAACATAAATTGCTGTGATGATATTTTGATCTGTTGAAGTCTGATTCGTTTGGAACTGTTATGCTGAGCTCAGGACCAAAATACGGGTTGAATTCTGCCACTATAATTTTGCTAAACTTTTTTGGTAATTTTTCTAGTATCCAGTAATCAATACCATCAACATCTAAAGAAAATATATCAACATTTTTTTTATAATCATGATCCTCAATTGTTTGTAAAAAATTTTCAGAGTCTATTTTTTTTTGTAATATATTTAAATTTCCTTTCCAAACTCTAGTGTTTTTTTGAACTTTATTTTTAAAATCTTCAATAATATCAATAATAAGACCCTGACATGATGTTCTTTCAAAAATAAACCTAGTATTAGACTCATTATAATCTCCAACACCTATTTCGATAAATTTTGGTTTATCAATTTCTAAACAAGTGAGTATATAATCAAGGATCCCATCTTCACCATTTTGTGAGAAAATTTTGTAATCTACTTCTTCGAGATTCTTTATATTACCGTAATTTTTTCTCATATTTAATATATGAGAAGAGCCTTCCATAAAAATTTTTCTATCAAAGTGTTTTTTTAGGATTTTATTTATTAATTTTGAAAAAAAATTTTTTATTAAATTCATTTTAATTCGTTTAAATCATAAATTTTATCACAATTTTTAAGAGCACTTAATCTATGTGATATAAATATTATCGTTTTATCTTTTGATTTACTAAAAACATCATCAATAAAATTCTTTTCTGTTTCATGATCCAATGAACTTGTTGCCTCATCTAAAATTAATAAATCTGGATTTCGATACAAAACTCTTGCTATACCTAGGCGTTGTTTTTGCCCTGCAGACATATTATATCCTCTTTCACCAATCATTGCATCATACTTCAATGGCAATGATTTAATAAAATCATAAATTTGAGCATCTTTACAAATTTTTTCAAGTAAATCTAAATTAATATTATCTTTATCTAGACCAAAAGTAATATTATTTTTTACAGTATCCTCTAATAAAAAGATTTCCTGTGGTACATAGCCTGCTGTTTTGTTCCATTCGTATTTGGAAAAGTCTATCTCATTGTCATCTACAGTTATTTTGCCTGATGTTGGCTTGAGCAAACCAAGAATGATACTCACTAAAGTTGTTTTGCCAGTTCCAGATTTGCCGACTATGCCGACTTTATCTCCTTTATTGATATCAATAGAAATATTTTTTAAAGTACTTTCTTTTGTTTTTGGATAAAAAAATTCAATATTTTTAATAGATATTTTTTTTTTAAAATTTATTGTGTTTTTTCTTTTAGTTTCGTCCTTTTCCTCATAATTATCATTTACTAGTTCTTTTAATACATGATTATATGATGGCATTATTGTTTTTAATGTTGCTATTGCATTTTGTATCAAATTTAATCCAGGTACTACTCTTATGATGGAAACAACCACTAACGATAAGAAAGGTAATAAAGTAGCTATATCTTGATCAAATTTAATGTAAAAAATTATTAAAGCAATTACACCTAAGACGGCTACAATCTCTAGGATTACTCTAGGTAACATCTTTATTACATAATTTCTAAAAGCATATTTTTCGAATTGCTGAGAATTTTGAAAAAAAATTTTTTCTAAAAATTTTTTTAATTTAAATATTTTAATCTCTTTAATAGAACCAATTGTGTTGTTAATAATTTTTATCTTATCCGATGAAAGTGTTTGTAAAAATTGTCCTTGTTTAAAAATTTTCTTATGTGTATTTAAGAAAAATAAAATAGATATTATCCCAAAAAAAACAAAAATTCCTAATGATACTATTGGACTAGCTAAAAAAAGTAAAAAACAAATAGCTAAAAAAAGTAAAATTTCACGGCACAAATTAATTATATTTAAAACAAAAACTGCTGTATTTCCAACATCCAATGTTAAACTCCTTAGCACAATTGAAGAATTTTTTTCTATTAATTTGAGATAATCCAGATTTAAATATTTTTTATAAACCATCATACTTAAATTTAATTTTATTCTTTTTGTTAATAGTCCTTGAAAAACAATAATAAGAACAAAAAATAAATTTTTTATTAAAAAAACTACAATCAAAAATATCGATATATAAATTATCAAATCTGATTGATTAGTCTCATTTATAAAATTTAACAAAAAGGGATTATCTAATTTTGATGATATAATTTGAGGATCAAGAATAGCACTCATAAAAACTGGTATCGCACCTATTCCAATAAATTCTAAAAGCGACAACAATATAAGACAAAAAAATAAACCTATAAGATAAAGAAAATTTCTTTTGCCAGTAATTTTAATGATATCTAAAATTTTTTTTTTCATAAAAGTATTTATTTCAAAGGATTTATTTTGAACTTCAAATTCTTAAATTATACATAATTTTAATAACTTCAAACAAGATAATTAATTAATATTTTATGAGGTTGAAAAAAAATGGTTAACGTTTATAAATATAATAAATCATGAGTATTCTAGAACATCAAAAAAAGCAACTGCTTAATAAAGGATATTGTATCGTAAAAAATTTTTTAAATGATGACGAAATTAAAAATTTTGACTCATCATTTAGTGAAAAAAAAATCGATAAGGAAAATTATCTAGAACATAATGAGGAAAAATTCTGGGATTACTTGACTAATAATAGTCTTTTAAAAACTTTAAAATATTTGCTTGGAGAAAAAATTTATTACATGCATGATTTGTCAATAAATGAAACGCGAATTAATGATAATTTTAGAAGTTGGCACAGAGATAGTCCTTGTCGTGCCACTGGAATTGGTCCAGATTGGGATAAAGATTTTCCGTACAATGTTGTCTCTACAATAACGTATTTATGTTCAAGTAATGAGTCAAATTCACATTTGAGTGTTATAAAAGGATCCCATAAACGTCAATATAGGTTTACAATTTCAAACGTTTTAAGATTTATACACAGGAAAATTTATCATAGAAAATCACTTAGGTTTCTATCAGTTATAATTCAAAAAATTATAGGAACTAAATTAACTTTTGACAGAGGAGATTGTATTATTTTTTTAGCTAATCTTTATCACATGGGTAGTGGCATTACCCCAGATAATAAAACTAGAAAAGTAATTTTGGCAAGATACGGGGGTGAAGGAAAACATTCAGAAAATTATATTAATTTTTTTTTAAAGCACAGATCAGAAAATTTAAATAAATATGAGGGTTTTAAGAAGAAAGAAAAATATTTTGATTATTTAAGCAAGAACAAAATTTTTTTTCCTTTACCAGAAAATAAAAAAGAAATCAAAGGTGTTTATTCAAACCTAAAAAAATAATAGACCAACTTTATAAAGATTTTGTAAAAATTATTTTTTCGCCTTTTTTTTCATCCACAAGCATCAAATCAATTTTTTTAATTAATACTTTTTTTTCGACGTTTATAAATTTGAGTTTTTTCTCAATCTTATCTAAATCTTTAAATTTTAAATCTTTATACGCTAAAGTAGTTTTTGGTATCCAATTAAAAATTTTTGTGTGAAGATTTTTTTCTATAAAAAAAAAATTTAATTTTTTATCTAATATTTTATACAAACTTAAAATCTCTTCAGTTTGTTGCCATCTAACGTATAAGAGTGGTTTTTTATTTAAGAACAGTCCCAACCCTCTAGTATAAAGATAAAATGGTTTAGTCTTAGTTTTGTTTAAAATTTTTTTAATCTCATTTGTATTATTTACATATCCACTTAATAAACTTAAATGAGGTTTTTCTGATCTTGTACTTATATATTTTGTGTTAAAATGTTTTTTTAATATTAGCCAACATTTTAAAAGTTTTTTATTAAAATCATCTTCGAAACTTAATGTTATTGAAATTAATTTTTTTTTCATAATTTAAAGATTAATTAAGAATATTATGAAATTTTAATCTAAATTAAATTTTGATAACTCACTCATGTTGCCAATGTCTTTCCAGGAAATGTCTTCAATTGGGAATAAGCCAACCTTCATTTTATTTTTTTTTGCATTGTTGATTAATTCATTAAAATCATATTTTATATTTTTTGGAATTAATTTTAATATATCAGGACTTAAAACATAAAGGCCTGTGTTCACTAAATGTCTAGTAGCTGGTTTTTCATCAATCTTGCTTAAAGTTCCATTTTTTTTCAAACTACAAACACCATATGGTATTGTTATGTTTTTCATTGAAACTACTATAGTGATCTTATTTTTTTGATTTTTATGATAATTTAAAACACTTTTAAAATCCAAGTTAAGTATTGAGTCACAGTTAATAACAAAAAAATTATCTTTAATCTTATTTTTTAATAAAACTAGACTTCCTGCTGTGCCAAGTGGTTTTGATTCCTCGATATAATTTATAAAAATATCATCTTTTTTGTAACTTTGAAAAAAAGCCTTAATCAGCTTTGA
>TARA_B100000963_G_scaffold59328_1_pt1 | contig 23010 bp, 12 predicted proteins | sample TARA_B100000963 | Tara Oceans TARA_B100000963 (sample SAMEA2622097) | marine metagenome | biome: marine biome (ENVO:00000447); feature: surface water layer (ENVO:00002042); material: "saline water (ENVO:00002010), including plankton (ENVO:xxxxxxxx)" | depth 5 m | reverse complement strand
GCCACTTTTATAGAAAATGATTTTGGTACTCAAACTGCTAAAGCTCTAATATATAATACAACATGGTTTGAGGTTATTATTGTGCTTCTCAGTATCAACATGATTGCTAATATCAACAGATATAAACTTTGGCGCAAAGAAAAATGGCCAGTATTACTTTTCCACATCTCATTTATAATGATTGTTATTGGTGCTGGTGTCACTAGATACGTAAGTTTTGAGGGCATGATGTCAATTCGTGAGGGTGAGCAATCCAACTTAATTGTATCTGACCGTACTTTTTTACAGATAAATGTTCATGACAACGCTTATCAATACAGTTATGATAAGCCATTATTATTACACAATTATGTTGGACCATTAGAGTTTTTAAAATCCAATAACTTTAGTCAAGATGTGAAGTTTTTAGATAACGATATTTCTGTAGATTATGTCGATTATATTCCTAATGCCGTAGATACTTTAATTGTTGGTGAAGGTATTCCAACGTTGACTATTGTTTTGGCAGGTGCAAATGGTAGAGAAACCTATTATTTGCAAGAGGGTAGGGCAAAACGCTATTTAGGTTTAAACTTTTCTTTTGGAACACCCTTACCAGGTCACGTTAATTTCTTTTATCAAAACGATGAACTAATGGTTCAACTTCCTTCAGATGGAAAGTATATGCGTATGGCAGATCGTTTTCAAGGCAGCGTCAAAAAAGATAGCATTCAACCCCTTATGCTACGTTCCTTATACATGGTTGATGGTCAAAATTTTGTAATTCCCGTTTTGAATGAAAAAGCTACTCTGACACATTATGCAGGAGTAAATCCTGAAGGTCAAGAAATGGAAGACTTACTAAAGGTAATGGTTAGATGTAACAGTGAAGAACAGCTTGTTGAGTTATTTGGCGACAAGGGCTTTGTTAGTAATAAAAATCAGTTCCAGTTAGGAGGGTTGAATTTTTCCCTTTCCTATGGCTCAAAATATTACCAAACACCTTTTTTCATAGGCTTGAACGATTTTCAGCTTGAGCGTTATCCCGGTTCAAATAGTCCTGCTTCTTTTGCTAGTGAGGTGACTTTAACAGATGGTGAAGAAAAGACCAATCATCGTATTTTCATGAATAACGTTTTGGATTATCATGGCTATCGTTTTTTCCAGTCTTCTTATGACCAAGATGAATTGGGGACAGTCCTTTCTGTAAATCACGATTTTTGGGGTACTTGGATAAGTTATTTAGGTTATTTGATGATGACTGTGGGAATGGTAGCAACTATGTTTTCTAAGAAAACACGTTTTGCTTCATTGAGAAAAAAATTAGATGATTTAAGACTCAAAAGAGCACTTTCCTTATTATTTTTTGTTTCCTTTTCATCTTATGTTTTAGCTCAAAGTTCATCATCAATAGATTCGCTCATTAAAGCCAATGCTATAGACAAAAATCACGCTGATAAATTTGGCAGATTAGTTGTTCAAGATGATGGTGGTCGACTAAAGCCTTTTAGTACAACAACTTCTGAAGTTCTTAGAAAAGTAAGTAGAAAGAGTGAGTATAAAGGTTTAAACTCTAATCAAGTAGTATTGGGTATGTTACAAAACCCTTATTTGTGGCAGTTAGCACCAATGATTAAGGTAAGTAATGATGAGTTACAAGAAAAGCTAGGCCTAGAAGACAAATTCACATCCTTCTTATCATTTTTTAGTGATGAAGCTAAATATGTCTTAACAAATGATGTTGAGGTAGCCTACGCTAAAAAACCAGCAGAAAGAAGTAAGTATGATAAGGAGGTAATGAATGTTGATGAAAGGGTAAACATCTGTTATATGGTCTATAACGGTTCTTTCATGCGATTTTTTCCAATCCCTGATGACAGCAATAACAAATGGATATCACCATCTATGAATCAAGGTTTACTAATGGGTGATGATTCTTTATTTGTGAATAATATTCTACCGATTTATTATAAGAGTTTACAACATGCCTTAAATGACGGAGACTATGAAGTGCCAAACAATACCTTAACAGCAATAAAGAACTATCAATTGAAATTTGGTTCTGATGTTTATCCATCGGATATGAAAATAGAATCTGAAGTATTTTATAATGAGTTTAAAGTTTTTAATCGTTTATCATACTACTATGCCATTGTAGGTTTAATAATGATTTTACTACTCATTCAGCAAATTTTAAAGGAAAGAAAATGGCGTAATTATATTATAAAATTTGCTTTTGTACTTGTAGGAATTGGTTTCTTTGCTCATACAGTTGGTCTTGTAGGTAGATGGTTTATCTCTGGTCATGCACCATGGAGTAATGCTTATGAAAGCGTTATTTATATAGCTTGGGCAACCATATTAGCTGGATTCATTTTTTCGAGAAAAAGTTTGATGACTGTAGCTGCTACAGCTATTCTATCTTCCTTATTGCTAATGGTAGCGGCTTTGAATTGGTTAGACCCCGAAATTACCAATTTAGTGCCTGTTTTAGATTCGTATTGGCTTATCATTCACGTAGCTATCATAACTGCTAGTTATGGATTTTTGGCACTTGGTGCATTGTTAGGATTCCTCAATTTAATCTTAATGGTCATTCAAATTTCAACGAATAAAAGTAGAATAGCAGCTAGTTTAAAGGAGTTGACATTTATTAATGAAATGAGTATTACAACAGGTTTGTTTATGTTGTCTGTAGGTACTTTTTTAGGTGGTATATGGGCTAATGAATCTTGGGGTAGATATTGGGGCTGGGATCCTAAAGAAACTTGGGCTTTGGCAAGTATGCTAATTTATATTTTTGTTTTGCACATGCGTTTCATACCAAAAATTAAAGGAAAATTTGCTTTTAACCTAGCCTCTATAATAGCTTACAGTTCAATTATCATGACCTATTTTGGAGTGAACTTCTACCTTTCAGGTTTACATTCTTACGCTAAAGGTGATCCAATGCCTATTCCTTCATTTGTTTATTATTCTATCGTTATAGTTACTCTTGTTGCAGTATTAGCTAAATGGAGACAAAAACAATTAATAAACTAAAGAAATACTCATTTGTATTTCTAATAACCTTATTACCGAGTTGTATGAATAGTTACAATTATGAGCAAAATTTATCTTTTTACGACATTAAGGTGAAAACCATTGATGGAGAAGATTTTGATTTGTCTACATTTAAAGGTAAGAAGTTATTAGTTGTCAATGTAGCTTCCAAGTGTGGGTTGACATCTCAATATAAACAATTAGAAGAACTAAATAAAGAGTATAAAAATCAAAACTTTACAGTTTTAGCATTCCCTTCTTCTGATTTTGCCAATCAAGAATATACCGATAGTCAAAAGATATCATCTTTTTGTCAAAAAAATTATGGCGTAACTTTTCCTATTTTTGAAAAAGTATCGGTCAAAGGAAAATCTAAACATTCCATTTATCAATGGTTGACAGAGAAAAATAAGAATGGTAAAAAGAATGTTTCTGTTTTGTGGAATTTTCAAAAATTCATTATCGATGAAAATGGTCAGTGGGTAGATTATTTTTTACCGACAACAAGTCCAAAATCAAAAAAAATAGTAAAATGGATAAACAGCTAGATATATTAGCTTTTGGAGCTCACCCCGATGATGTAGAGTTAGGTTGTGGAGGAACAATTGCTAAACAAGTTAATTTGGGCAATAAGATTGGAATAGTTGACCTTACAAGGGGTGAATTAGGGACAAGAGGTAGTGCAGAAATAAGAGATAAAGAAGCTGCTTTAGCGGCTCAAATATTGGGTGTTGAGTTTCGTCACTGTATGGGTTTTAAAGATGGTTTTTTCCAAAATGATGAGGCGCATCAAATGGAGCTTGTGAAAATAATCCGAGAATATAGACCAAGTATTGTATTAGCCAATGCTGTAAGCGATAGACATCCCGACCACAAAAAAGGTTCTGACTTGGTTTCTAGTGCTTGTTTTTTGGCAGGACTGCCCAAGATAAAAACAGGACAAGAAGCTTGGCGACCAGATGTGGTTTATCACTACATACAATTTGAAGAAATAGAGCCAAATTTCGTTGTAGATGTTAGCGATTTTATGTCCATTAAAATGGAGGCTGTAAAGGCATTTAGGTCTCAATTTTTTGACGCAAGTTCTAAAGAACCTGAAACAATAATCTCTAGTCAAGAGTTTTTAGATAGTGTGTATTATCGTGCGGCTAACTTGGGTCGACTATCAAGAGTAAAACTTGCAGAAGGCTTTACAACGGAGAAATTATTAGTTTCTGAAAGCTTAACAAGTTTAAAATAACGGTTACTTTTTAATAGATTTTATGAGGTATTTTCTGTTATTGTTAGAAAGAACTTCTATAACATACACACCGTCTTCATAGTTAGATAAATCTAATTCTAAATAATCGGTATTATCTTTAGACGAACTGCTTTTAAGATATCTTCCATCAATAGAATATATAGCATATTGATAGCTTCCAGTTGAGGGCAAGGACACTTTTAATGGACCAATTGTTGGAATAGGATAAGCACTAAGATATTCAAAATCTTTTGTTTCAATTCTTGAAGTATTATAACATGCTTTTAAATCAAATTCAGCAGCAGAGGACCATGGTCCTCCATTAACTTCTGAGAGAGCAACAATCTTCATATGACTACCTATTTTAGGATTTTGAAAAATGATAGTTTGTGGTGCTGATGTATTTTCAAATTGAATGACGGTATCGGATGTGCCAAAATCATTAGAGTCGTTACTGAAATATAATTCCATATTTTTAATTCGCCCATTTTGCCCATCTTGTCTTGTTTGGTAAGTAAACTCAAAAATTTTATACTCATTATTTAAGTCAATTTGTATCTCATGAGGATAGGGTATATCACCTGTGCTCCACTGAGTATGCCATATAGTACTTGGATCATCATCAAAAGACATAGTAGCATAACCAGGATAATTGATTTCTTCACTATCAACATACCTTAAACTCCAATCCTCCTTTGAAACTAAGGCTGGATTGTTGCAGTTTTCTAGCGATGGACATTCGCTAGCATAAATCATATTTTCAATGGTTTTAGAGTATGTATTACCATCTTTGTTAACAGTTAAAGTAATAGAGTAATTACCTACCTCACCTAATACAACTTTTGGATTTCTAATATTAGTGTTTTCAATATACAAAGGTTCAGGGTCAATGCTCCATGTCCAACTACAATTTTCATGATTCAGGATAGAATGGTCTTCCAGCTGAATAGTATCATTTACACAATCGATAATAGGACTATTTACCCAAGGCTGAATAATAGGTAAAAAATTCACTTGATCTAAGTCGATTTCCCATACTCCTGATGTGCCAGCAATTCTTAACTTACTATCTCTATAAAATGCTAGCGCGTGATTAGGGTTAGTGCCTACAGGAAATCCATTGCCATAAATAGACCATTCGCTTTCTCCATCACTTCTAATGTAGCATTGAGCATCTTGATTGTTGATATTTGAGGTAAATAAATAGACAATATCATTACCCGATAGATCGGGTTGTACGACTATTGATTTAGCATAAGGATTTAGGTTTGCCGTCCAGTCTGTCCAACTATCACCACCATCGATAGATTTGAAAATCTTTCCTAAATCTGATGACCAAGTTCCATTTTGTTGACAAGCGTATATCGTATTGGCATCATTTGGTGATATGTCGAAATGAAGTTTTCCTTCCCAATAACTCCCGCCATCTTGTGAATTAGTTAAATTAGGTTTAGCTGTCCAAGTAAAACCACCATCTTCAGATTTATATAATCCTAAACTAACGACATCAGCATAAATTATATTTGGATCGCTGTATGCGATTTGAATATATCTTACTCTTTGACCAAAATCATGCAATAATTCAAAACTAAGTCCCATATCATTGCTTTTCCAAAAACCATCACCTTCTCCTAAATATATAACTTCGTAATAATTGGGGTGGAAAACCATATTTCCTCTTCTACCACCATATTCGTCCATATTCGGATATTTAGAAAAAGGGAATCTTCCTTCAGGTGATGTTTCTGCTGAATTTGGCAAAATCCAGCCCGGTCCTAAATCATTAAAAGCAACATGTCTACTTTTTCCTTTCATAACCCATCCTGTTGGTGATTCAGCACCACCCATTCTCAAGGCTTTTGGCTGATAAAAGTCAGCAATCGCTGTATTTCCGTTATGGTACCTTCCTCCAACAACAATGTCCTCATTCCAACCTTGGTCAAATCCCCACATATCAGAACCGACTAATAAATTATTTTTGGATTGAGCATTATTTGTTTGGCTAAAATTATCTGAAGAATAGGTCAAGCCACCATCTGTTGCTAACCATGCTCTATTGTTTTCTAGAAGTACCATACATTGAGCATCTGGATGAATAGAAAAGTCTCCTCCATAACCTCCTACAATATTGAAGGATTCGCCACCATCAATTGACTTATATAGGCTAGCTGTGCCTGCAAAAATTACGTCTGAGTCATCAGGAGATACCTCAAAAACAAGGTCATAGAAACCTTGCCAATTGTCAATTGGAAAATCATCTGTTTGTCCAGTTGCTAATAGTTCCCAATTACCACTTTGAGGATTTCCTTTATAGAGAATGGGAGTGTCATTGGAACTTAAAAGTAAAGCAAAAACATGTTCAGCATCATCATTACTTACTGCTATTAATGCTCCTGACTCATTTTCTATGTCATTAGGGAATGAATTGGATTCTGTAAAAGTTTGCCCTCCATTAGTTGAGATAAGAAATTTAAAATAACCATTTAATGTAGCTATGGCATAAACGGTCGATGCATCATCGCTTTTGAAATGAATATCATAGGTTTGTAATTGTGATGGGTTAGACCAATTTTGCCCACCATCAATGGAACGATGTATACCAGAAGAACCCGCTGAAATTATCGTATTAGAGTTATTTTCGTCAATTATGATTTTATCAGAACTAAATAGCCCATCATTAGCTAGTATGGGATTCCAATTTTGTCCACCATCAGATGTTTTATGGATTTGTGAATTGGCACTAAGATAGACAAGTTGTTCGTCTTGAGGGTCAATAGCTAGGGCGGTTATTCCTCCTTTAAAACTATACTCCTTAGCCAAAATTGTCCAGCTATCTCCATTATCTATAGATTTATTGACAAATCCGGTTTCTGTACCACAATACAATACATTATTATTACTTTTTGAGACATCAAAGGAGTATACATTTACTTGCCATGGGCAACTAGACATTGCTATTTCACCACCAGTTTCATTGAGAAAAAAAGTCTCTTTTGGACCTAAAAATTCCCAGTTATTATCAGATACAATATTTGGCATATTTTGACTTTCAACATCTGCTGACTGTATGGGAATAATTATGCTACCATCTTCAGAAACATATGGAATTATATGTCTAGACCATATCTTGTAATACCGTTCTACGGCTTTGAATTCTTTTTTTGAATTTTCTAATTTCCAAAGGATATAGTTTTGTTGTATGTCATAAAAATTAGGATCATTTTCGTACAATAACTTTGCCCATTTTGGAAATGATTCTTGAAATGTAGGCTTATATGAAGGTATATTACCATTGATATAGTCGTGAGCTACAAACTTGTCTTGAGCTATAGCATTTATTGATAAAAGTAAAAAGTAAGTAATTAATAGTCGCATATTTTATTTATTAATATTCTTCTTCTTCAATCTAAGGGAATTTCCAATCACAATAATATCTGAGAACGCCATAAACATAGCACCCCACATGGGGGTTAGAAAACCTAAGGCAGCAATTGGTATGGCTACAATGTTATAAGAAAATGCCCAAAATAAATTTTGTTTGATGGTCTTTAGAGTATGCTTACTGATTTTGTAGGCTTTATCAATTTGCTTTAAATTATCTGTATTTAATAGTACAACTTGTGCTGATTCTATGGCTACTTCGGTACTTCCACCTAAAGCCACTCCAACATGTGCTTTTGCTAAAGCGGGTGCATCGTTTATGCCGTCACCTACCATAGCTGTAGGACCATTTTTATTAAACTCATCAATCTTTTCTAATTTTTCATGAGGTAAGTGCTCACTATAAATGTTATTTATGCCTATAGCTTGACCCACAGATTCACATTTACTAACTTTATCTCCACTTAAGATTGTAGTTGTTAATCCTTGTTTTTTAAGTTTTGAAATAGTTTCTTTTAAATCGTTTTTTATTTCATCAGAGCAATTTACTCCAGCAAAAAAACTATTGTTTTTATAAAGATAAATTTGATGAGTTTCTTCTTCATTATTGACAAACTTATTTGATCCAAATTGGTAAAAATCTTTTTTCCAATTTGCTTGAATGCCTTGTCCTTTGATTTCCTGGATTTCCTCTAATTCTAATAGTTCAGCCTTTTCCTCTAGTTCTTTGATAAATGACTTAGCAATAGGGTGGGAAGAATGCATTTCTAAGGAAAATATAATGTTTATAACATCTTCTTTGTCACTTTCATTGCAAACTAGACTATCTATTTTAAAGTCTCCTGTTGTTAGTGTACCTGTTTTGTCAAAGACTACATTTTTAACTTTAGCAAACTCTTCTAAGGTATTGCCGCCTTTAATTAGAATTCCACTTTTTGCTGCTCGCCCCAAGCCTACCATTACGGCTGTTGGTGTTGCTAAGCCCATAGCACAAGGGCATGAAATAACAAGTACTGCTATTGCACGCATAATAGAATCTGAAAGGCTGATATCAAAAACGTAATGATTTAGTATGAAAGTAATTAGAGATAATAATATAACAAGAGGCACGAAAATAGCACTGACCTTGTCAGCGAGACGTTGTATGTTAGGTTTATTGTTTTGGGCGCTTTTAACCAATTTAATAATGTGAGATAAAACAGTTTCTTTACCCACTTTTTGAGCTATCATTTTAATGTTACCATCAATTAATAGTGTACCTCCAATTACTTCTTCCTTACTTTTTTTAAGAATAGAATGGCTTTCACCAGTCATCATTGATTCATCAAAATAACCATCTCCTGACATGATTATACCATCTGTTGGTACTTTATCTCCAGAATTAACTAGTAGGACATCATCTTTAATTATGTTTTTGAAAGAAATAATTTCTATTGAGCCATCTTTTCTCTCTCTTTTCGCCTCTTGGTTTTGAATTGAATTTAGTTCCTTTATTGCTGTGGTAGTCTGTTTTACCGAACGATGCTCTAAAACGTTTCCTAAAAGTACTATAGTTATAATAGTAGCTGTTGTTTCAAAAAATAAAAAATTGTGAGCTTCTGGAGCGCCCCAAAACAGTAAATTTCCTGTTAAACTATAGAAGAATGCAGCCGTAGTACCGATTATTATCAGAACGTCCATATTTGGCACCTTTGATTTTAGTGAATTCCAAGCGCTTATGCCAAAATAATAGCAACCAACAATGTAAACAGGTAAAGCCAAAAAAAACTGAATAATAGGATTATGTAGAATATTATTTTCATTTAAAAACATATGACTAAATAAAGGAATAGTCAATATGAGACAAAACGCGAATAATTTTTCTACTTTAGTGTCCTCCTCAATTTCTTCAGTTTTGGCTTTAAAACCAATAGATTCAATTTCTTTAATGACATCATCTATTTCTAGGTTTTTTGATAAAAAATGAGCTTCTGCTTTAACAAAATCGACTTTGACTTCTTTAATTCCTTTTTTAGTGAGGTGTTTTTCTATTCCTTTTGCACAATTAGAACAAGTCATTCCTGAAATATTAAGACTTAGATATTTTTTAGCTTTGTCCATGGTATTACTCAAAGGTAGTTTTTTATGTAAAATCAGGCTAATATTTTTTCTAAATTTATATATTTGCCCTCCCAACGGTGGTTGTAGCTCAGTTGGTTAGAGCATCGGTTTGTGGTACCGAGGGTCGTGGGTTCGAATCCCATCATCCACCCAATAAAAAAGGTCTTGCATTTGTAAGACCTTTTTTATTTACATTTTACGAGACTTTTATCTCAAATAGTTCATTAGTAATCGTTTAAACTGAGGAGGTTTTTGTGAACCTGGAAAACTTTTTATCAAATCAAGATTATTGTCGAGTATTACTGTTGAGGGCCAATAATAACCGCCATTATATGGCTCTACCAATTCGGCAAATAAATTATGCCTCCACGTTGATTTTGGATCTTCTTCAATTGAAGCATCATTGATATAGGTTACACCTTTGAAAGTAATATTTTCCTTAGATTTTCCATCTAAAGCAACTGCGTAATAATTGTCATTAATTAGTTTAATTACTTCAGGGTCAATTAGAGTAGTTTCTTTCATCTCTTTGCAGAAGGGGCATCCTTTTTTGGTAAAAAATAAAATCACTTTGCGAGGTGATTTTTTAATTTTTATTTCCAATTCTTCTAATGATATCCATTTAATAGCTGAATAGGCATTATTTGACTGAATGATTTGTTTAAGGTCGGTTTCTTTTTTTACTGGATTAGTAGTGTTTTCATTACAAGAAACTACTACAAATGGCAAAATAAAAACCAACAAAGTGAAAAAGAGTTGTTTCATTATTTATTTTTTAAGATAATTATTTGCATTAGCAATCCAAGGAGTAGGTCCCCCAGCGAGATATCCCATTTTACCCAATGAAGTAATTTGTGTTTTTCCATCTGAAATAGCGACGTTAAACATATGAAGAGTGGGGTATCCTCTAACACCAAAAAATTGTTGAAGTTCTTTATTCTGTTTTTTTATTTCTTCAGTTTGTTGTGTTCGTCTTGGGTAGTCAAGTTCAAGAAGAATAACATTTTCTTTAGCCCATTTTTTAAAGGCAGGGGTTACAAATACTTCTTTTTTTAGTCTAACACACCAACCACACCAATCACTACCTGTAAAGTTAGCAAGAATAGGTTTGCCAGTTTTCATAGATAGTTCTGCAGCTTTATCGAAATTAAGTTGCCAACCATCATTTTCTTGTGAATATAGATTTATAGAGCCAATTAAAAGGACACAAATAACAAATGTTTTTTTCATTTCATGAATTTTTTAGTGAATACCGTGCATTAATTTTTTAATGAATGGTGATATTAACATAACGAAAATTGAGATAAATATTGTCACAAAACCTATTTGAGCATAAATACTGTTGTATTGCATTAGTGTTGCAACAGATTCAGACGATACATCTGGATTACCCATAAACCAATTTCCAAGATTTGATAGCCAATTACTATCGGCAGTACTTCCAGTTGTTGTAAGTTTTGCAAGAATTCCAGAGATGTAATGTGCAAAGGTAGAGGACAAGAACCAAACACCCATCATAAACGCTACCATTTTTTTTGGTGATAACTCAGTTACTTTAGATAAACCAATAGGAGATAAAAATAACTCACCGGTTGTAATTAGAAAGTATCCTAAGAAAACAAATAAAAATGGTATTTTTCCATCTTCACCAATGAAATGTGCGGTTGCTGCAAAAATTAAAAAACCCAGTCCAAGTTGGAAAATACCCAAAGCAAATTTAATCGGAGTATTAGGATTTTTGTTTACAGCTCCCAGTTTAGTCCATAGAAGACTAAATGGTATAGCTAAAAGTACAATGTAAAACGGATTAATTGCATTGGTTTGCGAAGCAGTCATTCCCACCAAGTTAACACACTTGTCAATCCATACAGTTACTGAGCTTCCAGCCTGTTCGAAACACGCCCAAAAAATAGTTAAAAATACAGATAGAATAAGAATTGCAATGAGCCTGTCTCCACTTACTTTATCGTTTTGTTTGACTTTATAATCATAAATAATATAAGCAAGATATATTAGCACAACTGCACCTACTAATGATAAAACATCACCAAGAACGGAGGTTTCTGTATCTAAAACGATTAAATATGCGAAAACAGGAACGGCAACAAAACCAAGTATATAGATTAAATTCGCTACTGAAATTCCAGATATTTTTTTGTTGATATATTCTTTTGGCTGAAGTCCTTTGTCGCCCAAAACATTAGTGCTAATACCCCTCCAGAAAACAATTAAACCAGCTAACATTCCAATACCAGCGGCTCCAAAACCATAATGCCATCCGTATACCTCACCAAGATAGCCGCAGAATAATGGCGCAATCATTGCACCAAGATTTATTCCCATATAAAATATTGTAAATCCACCATCTCTTTTGATATCACCTTCTTCATATAATGAACCCACAAGTGTAGAAATATTGGGTTTAAAAAAACCATTACCCATAATAAGTAAACCCAAAGCCCCATAAAAGAAAAAATCGGTGGGAAATGCCATGAAGAAATGACCTAATGCCATTAATATTCCACCATATAAAATAGATTTTCGATATCCTATAAATTTGTCGGCAATATAGCCGCCAATTAAAGGTGTTAAATAAACTAATGCTCCATAAGCAGCGTAAATACCATAGGCTATTTCTTCATTGTTTTCAATATGAGAGTAATAATCTTTAATTAGATAAAGTGTCAATAATGCCCGCATTCCATAAAATGAAAATCTTTCCCACATTTCAGCAAAAAATAAATAAAATAAGCCTTTAGGATGTCCTTTTTTGTCTAAGTATGTTTTAGCGATTACTAAAACAATTATTGTAAAAACAACATATGAAATTATCTGAAGCATAGTTTGGTTTTTTTAAAATTAACTGGTCGAATATACTAATTTATTAACTTATAAATTCTCAAATATGTAGTCTGTCATCAATTTATATAAATGTAATCTAGTATTACCACCATAAATTCCATGATTTTTATCAGGATAAACGAACAAATCAAATTGTTTATTTGCATTAACAAGTGCAGAAACCATTTCGTAGGTATTTTGAACATGAACATTATCGTCAGCAGTTCCATGAATAAGTAAATAATTGCCCTTAAGACTATCAACGTGATTTATTGGTGAGTTTTCATCATAGCCTGATGCGTTTTCTTTTGGAGTACGCATATATCTTTCGGTATATATATTGTCGTAATATCGCCAATTTGTAACTGGTGCAACAGCTATAGCCATTTTGAAGAAATCAGCGCCCTTAGTAATGGCTAATGAAGACATATAGCCACCATAGCTCCACCCTTGGATTCCTATTCTATTTTCATTAACGTAGGGTAATTTAGCTAAGTATCTATTGGCTTCTATTTGGTCAATGGTTTCATACTTCCCTAGTTGAAGATAGGTCATCTTTTTGAATTCAGTACCTCTACCTCCAGTGCCTCGATTATCTACACATGCTATGATATATCCTTTTTGAGCTAGGTGTTGATGCCAAAAGTAATTAAACCAGCCCCATGAGTTAACCACTTGTTGTGAGCCTGGACCTCCATACAAAAACATAAAAACAGGATATTGTTTATTGGGGTCAAAGTTCGGTGGTTTAATCATCCACCCATTAAGTTTTATTTCTTCAGAGGTTGTAAATGAAAAGAACTCCTTTTTTGTCAAATCAAACTCTTCCATTTTGTTAGATAAATCTGCATTATCTTCCAATACTCTTATTTCTTTTCCAGAATAGTCGTGAAGGCTAATGTAAGGTGGGGTATTAGCTGTAGAATAGGTGTTTGAATAGTATTTCATACCACTACTAAATATGCTTGAATGTGTTCCTAAATTTTTCGATAGTTTAGTTTTATCACTTCCGTCTAATTTAATGCAATAAAGACTTTTGTTAATGGTGCCTTCTTCATTTGAGGTATAAAAAACTTTGTTGTTATCTTGGTTTATCCCGTGGTATTTGGTAACCTCCCAATTACCATTAGTGACTTGCTGACTATGTCCATTTTTTAAATTGATTAAATATATGTGGTTAAAGCCACTTTTTTCTGAAGTCCAAATTAGACTTTGGCCATCATCTGTAAAGTTAATATTGTTGTGAACTTCGATATAATATTTGTCTTTTTCTGAGAATAGTATTTCAGATGAATAATTTTTTGTGTTGTAAAGAATAAAATCCAACTCATTTTGATGTCTATTCATTCCAAGTATATAGAGTAAGTCGTTTGACTTAGTCCAATTCATTCTTGGGATATACTCATATGATTGATTTAAATTAATTGTTGTGGTTTCCCCATAATCAAAATTATAAATATGAATACTTAATTTTGAATTGTCTTCTCCGGCTTTTGGATATTTAAATTGATATTGACTAGGGTAAAGTTCATTATTAAACATATCCATAGAAAATTCTTTAACTTTACTTTCATCGAATTTGTAAAAGGCAATTTTATTTTCATCAGGAGACCAAAAGAAAGCTTGTGTTAAACCAAACTCTTCTTCATAAACCCAGTCGGTGGCTCCATTAATAATTTGGTTTAGCTTTCCATCCGTAGTTATCTGAATGGTCTTGTCATTGGATAAATCTTTAACAAAAAGGTTATTGGAATTGACATAAGCTACTTTGTCTCCAGATGGTGAGAAATCAGCATACATTACTTTATCATCACTTAATTTTTCTAGTTTTTTAGTTTTCAAGTTGTAGATGTGGTAAATTGATTTTGAACTATATCTATAAATTTTTTCAGTTTCATTTGCGAAAAGAACTTTCTTTTCATCTTTTGAAAAAGTATAGTTGTTGATTTTTATTTCTATATTTTTAGAATCAACAAGTGTGAGAGTTTTCTGACCTGTACGAAAACTATACTTGTTGATTTGTGAGTTATCTCCCTTTTTATCTAATTTACTGTAATATTTTCCATCATGCATGGAGTTGAAACCACTCACTGATTTAGGATAGAAATCGTAGGTTTGCCAAATATTTTCAAGTGTTACCTCTTTTTTCTGAGCGAATAAAACTAAAGGAAACATTAATATTAGATAAATCTTTCTCATATATTTTTTATGTTTTTAGAGTATGGCGAATTTACTTAATTTTGCTATAATTATGGAAATAGGATACAAGAAGATAAGCGCAGAAGATTTGGATTTTTTTAATTCTTTTTTAGATGAAAAAGGAATCTTTGTCGACGATGAAAGTTTAAGTGATTACTCTCATGACGAAACTGAAGATTTAAAGTTTTTACCTGAAATCGTTTTAAAACCATGCAACACGAAAGATATTTCTATGATAATGAAGTATTGCAACGAGCATAATATTTCCATAACTCCATGCGGTGCTAGAACAGGCTTGAGTGGAGGTTCATTGCCAGTTTGTGGTGGTGTATCTATGAGTATGGAGCGTTTTAATAAAATAATAGAAATTGACGAGCGTAACTTACAAGCTACTGTTGAACCTGGAGTGATCAATCAAGTTTTTAAAGATGCTGTAAAAGCTAAAGGTTTGTTTTATCCTCCTGATCCTGCAAGTAAGGGTAGTAGTTTTCTTGGCGGTAATTTAGCCGAAAATTCAGGTGGTCCAAAAGCACTTAAGTATGGGGTGACAAAAGATTATGTTTTAAACTTAGAAGTAGTATTAGCTTCAGGAGATGTTATTTGGACAGGAGCTAATGTTTTGAAAAATTCTACGGGTTATAATTTAACTCAACTAATGGTGGGAAGTGAAGGAACTTTAGGCGTCATTACAAAAATTATTTTCAAGCTTATTCCTCACCCATTGCATGACCTTACGCTTTTGGTACCATTTCGTTCTGCAGAAAAGGCTTGTGAGGCTGTTTCAGCTGTTTTCAGAGAAGGTATTACACCCTCTGCCCTTGAATTCATGGAAAGAGATGCTATAGATTGGACTCTAAAATTTACAGATATTAATGTACCTATCAACGAGGATATACAAGCTCACTTATTGGTTGAAGTGGATGGTAATGACATAGACATACTTTTTAATGATTGTGAAAAAATTACAAAAGTAATGGAGCAATATGACTGTGACCAAATATTATTTGCTGACTCCGCATTACAAAAAGAACAGCTATGGAAAATGAGAAGATCAGTTGGTGAAGCTGTTAAGAGTAACAGTATTTACAAAGAAGAAGATACAGTTGTTCCTAGAGCAGAATTACCTAATTTATTGATAGGGGTAAAGTCTATTGGCAACAAGTATGGATTTAAATCTGTATGTTATGGACATGCCGGTGATGGTAATCTACATATAAATATCATTAAGGGTGATATGAGCGATAAAGCATGGAATGAAGATCTGACCAAGGGTATTCGAGAAATTTTTGAATTAACTGTTAGTCTCGGCGGTACGATAAGTGGTGAGCACGGAATAGGATTTGTTCAAAAACAATATTTGGATATTGCTTTTGATAAAGAGAATATCGCTATTCAAAAAGGTATAAAATCTATATTTGATCCAAATAATATTCTTAATCCTAAAAAGATTTTTGTTTAGATTAGTTTAATATAACTTTCTTTACAGCTTTGCCTTTAAGTGTTAATAGTTCGATAAGATAGATTCCTGAAACGAAATTGCTCAAATCAAATTTTTCCTTTAAAATACCATTATTATAATTTCCTTTCCTTTGTTGAATTATTCTTCCTTGTAAATCTAATAATTTGATTCTTTGAATATCATTATTTAACGAAACATCTTTAACTATAAATTGACCTGTTGTTGGGTTAGGAAATATTGTTGTTTTTAATGAAAATTCATCTATTGATGTGCAGTCAACAACTTTTAAAATAATTGTATCGTTAGAATAACAGCCATTTTCATCTTTAGCAATTACCGTTATTAAGTTTTCACCTAAATTTGACGCTACATCATTATAAGATAAATCCGAAAAGCTGTTATTCCAAACAGCATTAACATATGATGATGAAATGTTAAAAGAAAATTCAGTATCTCTACATATTACAAGAGAATCCATTTCAGTTTGTATATTGACTTGAATGGGATTTACTGAAATTATTTCAATTTCATCCTCAACGACACAGCCATCAATATCAACAGCGCTAACATTGTAAACCCCTTCAGAATTAATAGAAATAACATTAGTATTTTCACCAGTATTCCACTCATAAGAAATTAGTCCAGAGGGACATTGAAGGTAAATAGAACTCCCTTCACACAAGATTTCGTTTGCATTAATTGTGAAGGATTGAAGCGATGGAATGTTTATAGTTTCTGAGGCTATACATCCTAATGAATCAAGTACATTAACAGTATATTCCCCACTATCGTAAATTGTTAAAGATGATTGATTAGATCCATCATTCCATTCGTAAGATGTAAAGTTTCCTGTTGCACTAATTATTAAGCTGTCGTATTGGCATTCATCAACGCTAATTGTTAAATCTTCGTTACTACCTATTTTAGCCACTACTTCACTAAGAGGACTTGAACAAATTTCTTTAACATTCCAATTATAGAAATAATAGTAATAATTTGTCAAGAATTCTTCTCCAGTGTACCAGTATGAGCTATTTAAACTAATTACGTCATTAAAAACATATGGAAAAAATAACTGAATATCATTACTTGTTCTTTTCAATTGTGGATTAGTCCCTCCAAAATTTTCAATGTTTGTATTATCATCAGTTGCTAATTGATAATTCAAACCGGGGCTTATTTGAAAATTCAAAACAATTGTATATGGTTCATTATTTGATTGTGGAATGTATTCAGTTTGTTCAGCAATAATATTGTTGTCATCATCTAACAATATTATTTTACGTTCTCCTGCTTGATTTGTGTAAACATCAACTGATTCTAAAATAAAACTTTTGTATACATCAAAAACTAGTCCACCAGAACTGTTAGACGAACCACTATATTCATTATCTCCTAGATGTTGAATTTCTCCAATATTTGACGAACTAATTTCTTCAGATGATGAAACATAGAAAGATGTAGTCTCGTACAGGATGTCAGTAGTGTAAGTATTGCCAGTATATAATAAATTTCCATTGCTTGGACTATCAAACCAATTAATTACTGAATTAGAATTATTGCTTTCAGCAAATAGTTCAAGTGCTGATGGTGTACAACTTTCATTTTCGATAATGGATGGAAGATCTATTACATCTATATTAATTGTTTGTGAAATGGAATCAGAACCTAAAATATTGTTTACAATTAACGTTACATCATAATTGCCATCTACAACAAATTGATGTGTAGTATTATTTTCAATTGAATTATCAGAACTATCACCAAAAATCCATTCTGTAGATGATGCGTTTATTGAATTATTGTTAAAATTAACAATTCCAGCACATTCATCAACAATCGTGAAGTCAAATGAAGCAATAGGAGGAGCTGTCGCTGGTAGGTCACTAACCCATACACCTCTACCATATGTAGCGGCAAATAATTTATTGGAATTGATATGATGCTCCAATTCAGTTACAATTACATTTGGCAATCCTTGATTAAACATTTCCCAATTGATCATTGAACTATCTCTGTAAAAAACTCCAATATCGGTCCCAATAAATAAAGTTTCATTAGGTTCGTAAAATAAAATACAATTAGTCGGAAGATTAGGTAAATCATATGAAATATTCATCCAATTCTGACCTAAATCATTGGTGTAGAAAACTTTATCATTATCAGAGTATCCAGAAAAGGTAATCCAAACTCTATTCTCATTGTTTGGATGAATTGTTATGTCAGTAATTGTTCGATTCGGAAGCCCTGAACTAATATTTTGCCAATTAATACCACCGTCTGTAGTTTTGTATAGTTTGTTTGTTTCGGAAACTAATATTACATCAGAATTTGAATTTGATAGAGCGATTACATCAATATTTCCAGAATTATTAAATGTTTCAGAAATTGTACTCCAACTAGTTCCATAATCTAAACTTTCATACAATACATCATATCCAATTATTATCCTGTTTGGATTGTTTTGGTCAATCTCGTAGGGTGTAATCCATGCTCCGTCACTGTCAGGAGCAATATTATCCCAATTTTGACCTCCATTTGTAGAAATAGCTATATCACCATAATAAAGCTCTGAATACATAATTGAAGGATTTGTTGGATCAATGGCGCATTCCATTCCATCACCACCTCTTACAGCATCCCAATCATTCTGATAATTACCTCTAAGGGTCCCATTATCCTGAGTGCCTCCAAGTAAAAGACCATAATCAGTTTGAGATATACCTATTTTGTAAAATTGCGTTATTTGCAAGCCATCACTAATATCAGTCCAGTTTTGACCGTTGTTTTCGGTTTTGTATAATCCACCATCATTTCCAGCATATAGTATATTGTTTGATGGATTAAATTTTAGAATATGTTGATCGGCATGGGCATATTCAATTCCGTCAGCTCCATACCAATGGCTACTTATGTTAAAATCTGCGCCACCGTTTGTGGATTTCCATATATTAATTCCTCCAATGTAAATTATATTTTCATTAATAGGAGACACAGCAAGAGCTAGATCATAGGTTCCTTGTCCACCTTCTCCAGAACCATCAACTTCCCAACTTAAAATATTTGGCATGTCTGACTGAAGTGTAAAAGTGTAACCTCCATCAGTCGATTTATAAATACCTCCAAACCCCCCTCCTCCATTACTGTAAAGAATATATACAACATTTGGGTTTGCAGTTGTTACTGCCACTATTCCTCTGGCATTTCCAGAGTTTGGAAGTCCTGAATTATTGGTAACATTGCTCCATGTTTGTCCATTATCGAAGGAGCGATAGTATTTACTAGTACCAGTAGTTACAGCGTATATATGATTGGAATTTATTGTGTTAAATTCCATGGATATCAAATTTGGTCCTTGAAGAACTAATTCCCAATTGTTGCCACCATCAATCGAACGATAGGTCTCACCATATCCAGATTTTCTAGTAGAAACAATTAAAATATTTGTGTTATTTGGATTAATTAGTATTCTATTTCCTCTATATGCACTATTAATGTTGAAAGATAGTCCAGTAGAATTCCAACTTTCACCACCATCTGTGGATTTCATTAATCCATAAGCATAAGTGTCATCTGAATCTCTATCACCTGTAATAATGTACATTATATTTGAGTTAGAGGGATCAATAGCAATATCAGAAACGCCCAAATTTGGTAATAAATCAGTATTAGATGTCCAGTTTTGACCACCATCAATAGATTTCCAAAGACCACCTGATGGAGATCCTACCCATAAAATATTATCGTTATTTGGATCAAAAGTTACATTATTAATTCTGCCAACGCCTCTTTTTCTACCACTATTTTGTAGAGGAACATCAGTAGGGCCGAAAGCTTGCCAATTGGCTTCGTACGTTGTCTGAAAAGTATTCTTGGGCTGATTTTTTAGTTTATTATACTCAACATATAATTTTTCGTAGGGAAAAAATCCTGAAGGAAATACTCGGGGTTCCATAAATGCTTCTCTTCTTTTAAACGGTTTCCATCCTTTACCTTTACCAATGATTTTATCTTGCCAGTAATTTTCAAAGGATTCTTGTAATTCATATAAAGATTTTTCATCGTTATGAATATCTTGTGCCCAATTTTTTTGGGCATAAGCAAAATTTACAGTCAGTAGAAATATTAATGAAAAATAAAAAGTCTTTAACATATTATGGAATATATATAATTTAAGTACAAATTTCGACAATTAATTTGTCTTAAAAAACCAAATAAAAAAAAACCTTACTAAAAATTAGCAAGGTTTAATGCAATAAAATAAATTTAATCTCTATTGCCTAGAAAAAGCATTATGTAGTAAGCCAGTTGTGTTAAAGATGCTAAAGCAGCAACTACATACGTCCCAGCGGCCCATTTTAAAGCATCTGTAGCTAATGGGTGGTTTTGTTGATTTGTAATATTTTTTCTGTTAAGCCATACCAAAGCTCTATTCGATGCATCAAATTCAACCGGTAAAGTTACTAAAGTAAAAAGAGTTATCGCTGATTGAAAAATAATGACTGTTATTAAGGCAGTATCCATACCAAACCAGCCTAAAAAACCAGCACCTAAAAACATCATAATGAAAATAAAATTTAACATTTTGGTGCTAAATGCAACTGCAGGTACCATGGCAGAACGCATTTGTAGCCAAGAGTAAGCAGTTGCATGCTGAAGAGCATGACCACACTCATGAGCGGCGACCGCAGCAGAAGCTACACTACAATTGTTAAAGACTTCGGGGCTTAGGTTAACTGTTCTGTCTTGTGGATTATAGTGGTCTGTTAATTTTCCGGGCACAGACACTACTTTCACATTTGTGATATTATGGTCTGCTAACATTTTTTCAGCAACATCTTTACCAGTCATTCCATTGGATAATGGAATTAAGGAGTATTTTTTGAATTTATTTTTAAGACGGCTGCTAACAATTCCACCCAAAATCATAAAGAATATAATAATTAACCAAATCATAATTTTTTTTTTAAATGAATACAAATTTAACTAATTAGTTAGTATTGGAGAAAAAAAAAGTGCATCATTTATGACACACTTTTTTTTAAATTTAAAACTAAGTTTAGAATCTGTAAGCTAAACCTAACTTGAAAGTTCCATTTCTTTCATCACCATCATCAGTTGACAAATCCATGGTATAATTTGGTTCTATATAAAGATTGCCAAATGCAGCAAAACTATATCCAGCTCCAAATCTTAAATTATCTGAAAAATCTTCTGTTGTAGTGTTTGCAGTTAGATAAATGTTGTTCATGTTGTAACGAACAAATAATCTCATATCTTCTTCATCTGCATGATCAGCATGTTCTTCTTCAGTTTCATCTTCATGAACTCCTTCAGCCATAATCATAGCACCAACAGTCCATGTTTCGTTAAATGTGTAACCAAAACCAAAGTCTGTAGTCTCAGTAAGGTTCTCAGCATCAAAATCTTCAAGATCTAAATCTGCAGTTACCATAAATTGAGCAGAAGCTATCAAAGTTGAAAAAACTACTGCTGCTGTTAAAAGCATTTTTTTCATAATATAATTAGTTATAATAGATTAATATTTTGCAAATATCTTAATAATTATTTTCATCTCACAACACTTTTTTGCAAAAATTAAATTTAAATATATTAAAACATGACAATTTACATGAGTAATTTTTTAGATATTTGCTCGTAAAAAAAAATAAATGAATAGTAAGCCAAGTATTCCCAGTGGAACAAGAGACTTTTCTCCAAATGTTATGAGACAAAGAAACTATGTTTTTCAAAAGATGAAAAAAGCTTTTGAAATATTCAGTTTTGAGCAAATTGAAACTCCTAGCATAGAAAAACTAGAAACTTTGACCGGTAAATATGGAGATGAAGGTGAACAATTAATTTTTAAAATATTAAAATCAGGAAATTATCTTTCTCAAGTCAAAATAGAAAAATCGACAAATTTTAAATCCTTAACGCCACAAATTTCTGATAAGGCTTTGAGGTACGACTTGACTGTTCCATTTGCTAGATACGTTGCTCAAAATAGAAATAATATTGTATTTCCTTTCAAAAGATTTCAGATGCAAAATGTTTGGAGGTCAGATCGCCCCCAAAAAGGTAGATTTAGAGAATTTTATCAGTGTGATGCTGATATTATTGGTTCAAATTCTCTTCTTGCAGAAGTAGAACTAATTCAATTGTATGATGAAATATTTGATTCTCTTAATCTAAGAAATATCACACTAAAAATTAACAACAGGAAAATTTTAAGTGGAATATCCGAAATCATTGGAGAGGAAGATAAAATTATTGATATTACTGTTGCTCTGGACAAGTTAGATAAAATGGGGGAATTAAAGGTAAAGCAAGAATTATATGATAAAGGGATTTCTGAGGAATCAGTTTCTAGTATTTTTATTTTTTTAAATCTTTCAGGAGCTAATTCATCCAAGATAATTTCTTTGAAGGATTTTCTTAAAAATTCTTTAACTGGTATAAAAGGAGTAAATGAATTAAGTAAAGTAGTTTCTCAATTAGAAAAAATCAATCTTAAATCTTTAAATTTGGAAATTGATGTAAGTTTAGCCAGAGGTTTGAATTATTATACAGGTGCAATTTTTGAAGTTGTTGCCAATGATGTTAATATAGGCAGTCTTGGTGGTGGAGGTAGATATGATAATCTTACAGAAATATTTGGTATTGAAAATATGTCGGGAGTTGGAATTTCTTTTGGTTTTGATAGAATTTGTATGGTTCTAGAAATGTTCAATTTGTTTCCTGATTTTTCAGAATTAGATTCAAAAGT
>TARA_B100000963_G_scaffold214134_1_pt1 | contig 23025 bp, 21 predicted proteins | sample TARA_B100000963 | Tara Oceans TARA_B100000963 (sample SAMEA2622097) | marine metagenome | biome: marine biome (ENVO:00000447); feature: surface water layer (ENVO:00002042); material: "saline water (ENVO:00002010), including plankton (ENVO:xxxxxxxx)" | depth 5 m | reverse complement strand
CTTTTTTCATTGTATTGGATTTTCTATAAATTAACTCTACTTTATAACATATTAAAGCTATAGTAAATGGCCAAAATTACAAAACAGAGCGAAAATTTTTCTAAATGGTATACAGACGTAATCCTCGATGCTGACCTAGCAGATTATGGTCCTGTTAAGGGCACCATGGTCGTTAAACCATATGGCTTTTCGTTGTGGACAAATATTAGAGAATCATTAAACAAAATGATAATAGACAGTGGGCATGAAAATGCGTACTTCCCTCTTTTTATTCCAAAGAGTTTTCTAGAGAAAGAAGCAAAGCATGTTGAGGGTTTTGCAAAAGAATGTGCCGTTGTTACACACTCAAAACTTATATCAGAAGATGGTTCGCTGACAGTTGATCCAGACTCAAAGCTTGAAGAAGAAATTATTGTAAGACCAACATCTGAAACAATTATTTGGCACATGTTTAAAAAATGGATTACGTCGTACAGGGACTTGCCACTAAAAGTAAACCAATGGGCAAATGTTGTACGATGGGAAATGAGAACCAGACTTTTTTTGAGAACTTCTGAATTTTTATGGCAAGAAGGACATACTGCCCATGCTACTAAAGAAGAAGCGATGAAAGAAACCCTGGAGATTGTAGAAATTTATAGAACTTTATTTGAAGAATACTTGGCAATCCCAACTATTATAGGACGAAAGTCTAATCTTGAAAGATTTGCTGGAGCAGACGAAACATTTTCAATTGAAACTATGATGAGAGATAAAAAAGCACTGCAAGCAGGCACTTCACATTATCTCGGAACTAACTTTGGGTCAGCATTTGATGTAAAGTTTCAAAGTAAAGACAATAAAGAGCACCCGGTCTATGCAACAAGTTGGGGTGTTAGCACAAGAATGGTCGGAGCATTAATAATGGTGCATGGTGATGATAAGGGACTGAAAATTCCACCAAAAATTGCACCAATTCAATCTGTTATTATTCCGATCAATCCAAAAAACGAAAAATCCAAAGAATTTGCTAGCTTTGTAACTATGGTAAATGAAAAATTGACTAATCTGGGTGTAAGAACACATATTGATGACCTTGATGAAAGTCCAGGATTCAAATTTAATAAATGGGAACTTAAAGGTGTTCCAATAAGAATTGAAATTGGAATAAGAGAATTTGAAAACATGGAAGTGACTCTTTGTAGAAGAGACAAGTCAGAAAAATATCAGATCGAAGTTGATAAAATTGGTGATATACATTCAACTTTAAATCATATTCAAGATGGACTATACAACGATGCAAAAACTTTTATGGATGATAATACATGTACCGTTAACTCTTTTGAAGAATTTAAAGAAACATTATCTCAAGATAATAAATTTATTAAAGCATATTGGGATGGAACGGACGAAACTGAACTTAAAATCAAAGAAAAAACTAAAGCAACAATTCGTTGTATTGTTAAAGATAATGAAGATTCTTCTAACAAGTGTATTTTTTCAGGACAGGCCGCTAAACATTTAGTAGTTTTTGCTAAAGCCTACTAGTGAAGTGAAAAAAATAAACAATATTTCTAATAAAATTTTATATCTACTAATTGCTCTTATAATCTATTTTTTAGCTTGGCCTGTTCCCATAGAACCAACCTCATGGGAAAGTCCAAGAGACACCAGATCAGATCCTATATTCTCTTTGAATCAAAAACTAAAAGATATAGAGATATTTTGGGACAATGACGGGTACAGTGGACCTGAAGACGTTGTTTTAAAAAACAATAAAATTTATGTAGGCTACGATAATGGAATAATAATGAGTAATGATGGTATCTTTTCTAATACAAAAGGAAGGCCGCTTGGTATGGCTTTTGACTCTGAGGAAAACTTAATTGTCGCAGATGCTATACGCGGGCTTATATCAATTGACATTAATGGTGAAGTTCAAATACTTTCAACTCAATCTGATTCAGATAAGATACCATTTAATTTTGTTGATGACCTAGATATTGCAAGCGATGGAAAAATTTATTTTTCAGATGCATCAAGTAAGTATGGATATGGTAACGACAGGCAAGAGCTTTTAGAGCACGCCCCCAATGGCAGGTTGCTTGTTTATGATCCAGTTACCAAGGAAACAACGACCTTACTAAAAGACTTATTTTTTGCCAATGGTGTAGCACTTAGCACTGATGAGTCCTTTCTTTTAGTTAATGAAACATTTATGTATAGGATACAAAAATACTGGTTAAAAGGTGAAAAAGCTGGAACCTCAGAAGTTTTCATTGAAAACCTTCCTGGTTTTCCAGACAATGTGTCTTCAAATGAAGAAGGCATTTTTTGGGTTGCTCTTTTTAACCCAAGAAACGACTTCATTGAAATGTCTTCAAATAAACCATTTTTGAGAAAAGTGGTTTTAAGACTTCCAGAATTATTACAACCCCAGCCCATAAACCACTCTTATGTTTTAGGTTTAGATGAAAGCGGTAAAGTTATTCATAATTTACAATACCAAGCAGTTAAGGCATATTCCCCAATTACGAGCGTCAAACAGTACGAAGATAACTTGTACTTTGGCAGTTTAACGCACGCAGGTTGGGGCAAGATAAAAGTCCCAAAATGAAAATTAAAACCCCCGCATTTGTACTAAAAACAACAATATTCAAGGAATCAAGCCTAATTATTAGACTATTTACGCGAGAAAAGGGTAAGTGTACATATATTGTCAAAGCAGCAATGAGACAAAAGTCTCCAAATAAAGCAATCTATCAACAACTAAATGAGATAGAGATAGACTATTCACATCATCCAAAAAAACAGATACACCCAATATATAATGTAAAACTATTAAACGATTGGGCAAATGTATGTGCAGATCTTAAAAAAACAGTATTGTGCACCACAATGCTTGAAATAATAGATAAAACTTTTGATGAAGATATCCCAGATTATAATACATATAAAGTTTTGAATTCTGTTATGAAGTATTTTGATAAAAAAGAACACGACCTCAACAATGCATTTTATTACTTTTTACTGCATTTTCTTAAAAATAGTGGTTATGACATTTTGAATGCCAAAAAACACCCAACAGTATTACGTTTTCAGCAAAAAAATCCAAACATACTAGAAGATTTAAACTCAATTTTTTGTTTAGATTTACATTCAGGGCACGAATCATTCAATGATATTAAATATGAAAAGAAAATAATGACACAATTTATGTCTGAGTTAGTTAAATACCATTTTCCTGATATTAAATCATTTAAAGTAGCAAAAGATTTATTCAGATAGGCTATTAATCTGTTATTATCTTAAAAACTCGCTCCCCAGGTTTAACCATTTTAAACTTCTCTCTTGCGATTTTTTCAATATATTTTTCATCAAACTTTAACTTTTCCTCTTCTTTTTCAAGAAGTGCAATTTGATTTCTTAGATTATTAATTTCATTTTGAATTTCAAGCTTTTCTTTTTTAAGTGACCATAGATTGATAAGCCCCCTGTCACTAAAAAGTAAAAGTGAAACGCAGCCAAGGATTATTGCCATCATTAGTAGGTTTGTAAGCGTGAGAAAAGATTTCATTTAATAAAATTTAAAGTATTGCAAAGAATTGGAGACTTTATTTGATTTTCAATTCTTAAAAGACGATTATATTTTGCTGTTCTATCTGATCTACATACTGAGCCAGTTTTAATTTGACCCCCGCCCATTGCAACGGATAGGTCTGCGATAAATGTATCTTCTGTTTCACCAGATCTATGAGATATTATATAATTCAATCCATGAGATTTTGCTAGCTCAATAGATTGAATTGTCTCTGAAACGGTACCAATTTGATTAAGTTTGATTAAGATAGAGTTCATTGATTTTTCGTCAATAGCTTTCTGCAGTTTTTTAGGATTTGTAACTGTTAAGTCGTCTCCAACAATCTGAATTTTTGAGCCAAGTGCATGGTTCATGCTTGCCCACCCGCTCCAATCATTTTCATCTAAACCATCTTCAATGGAAACAATAGGATAATTTCTTACTAATCCCTCATAAAACTTAATCATTCCATCAGTGTCTAAAACACTTCCATCTACCTTTAGATGGTATTTATTATTTTTATAGAAACTAGAAGCAGCGACATCTAGTGCCAAAGAAATATCCTTTCCAACATGAAAACCAGATTTTTCAATTGAATTAAGTAGTAACTCTATTGCATGATCATTTGATTTCAATGCAGGAGCAAACCCACCTTCGTCACCAACTGAAGTATTTAATCCCTGTTTTTTAAGTTCTTTCTTTAAAGAATGGAAAACTTCAGCACCCATTCGAATTGACTCATTAAAACTTTTCGCCCCATGGGGGAAAAGCATTATTTCTTGCAAGTCAGAACCTTGATCTGCATGCATTCCTCCGTTAAGAACGTTAATCATGGGTACGGGCATAATAGAACTAGAAGGATTTAAATAATCATATAATTGTTTTTTATAAAAAGAAGCACTCGCAACAGCGCAAGCCATAGATACTCCTAAGCTAGCGTTTGCGCCAAATGTACTTTTATTAGAAGAACCATCAATTTTAATTAGCAATTCATCAATTGAACTCTGATTGCTTGCATCGTTACCAATTAAAGAAGGTCCAAGCTCGTTTATAACATTATTAACAGCATTTAGCACCCCTTTTCCGTGGTATCTTGCTTTGTCACCATCTCTTAGCTCTAACGCTTCAAATTCTCCTGTTGATGCTCCAGATGGTACAGCAGATACTCCAGTATGGCCACTGGCAGAAATTTCCACTTCCACAGTAGGAAAGCCCCTAGAATCTAAAATTTCTCTTGCATGAACTTTTTCGATTATAGGTTTTAATGTTTTCTCCATCAAAAAAGTTAATGTCAATAATCGTCATATGAAATAATAGAATTAACCATTTTTATTATGGAGTTATTAAAAATAATAAGAATTATACTATTTTTTATTTCGCATATAATCTTCAAAAAAGGTTGATTCCCCCAAAAAAAGAGACTATAATTATAAATAAGATGAATTTTTGGCAACTTTTTAGAGAATTTAATCATATTGACATGATTAATGATGGGGGCAAAAAAACTATAAGTTTATAGGGTTTTTGCCTTTTTTTTAACTAGTTATTAACTAATCAAGGAGGAATAACATGGCTTCATGGGATTCAATGTTAAATGGTGCTTTAAATGGTTTAACAGGTGTGGTTAAGGCTGCGATTATCTTTTTTGTCTTCGCAGGCATTCTTTTCGACACCCCAGTAGATGCACTAGGTGGTATAATGGGTTTTGTAGATACTTTTCTTAATGGTGGACTAACAGGACTTCTAGTTCTGGTAGTATTTTTATCACTATTATAAATACAAGTATTTACTAATGAATAGAGCTCCTCACTATGGGGAGCTCTAAAAAGCTCGAAGGAGAAAACACAATGAAAAATGTTCTTAAACAAATAAATGATTTTTTAGGCATGACAACAGGCCTATTAATGAATTTGATTGTTGCTGGTACTATTATTGGTATACTTTATGATGATATCTTTGGTGTCATTGCGGGCATTGGTAATGCAGTGAACGCGATTGGAGATGGCGGAGTTGCCGGTTTAGTAGCAGTTATGATTGTTGCAATGTGGATGAAAAAATAATCTAATTTTATCTACGTTGATCGATGTATAAAGGGCTCAAATATTTGAGCCCTTTTATATTATTTTTATAATAATTTAAAACGTGAAATCATTCAGCATATATTTGCAACTATTTTATATTATTATTTTATCCACTCAATTATTTTCAAACACTGATGGAAAATTAAAGCTTATTGAAAATAATGAATTAATTGGTGAAATAAGCACGATACAAAACAAACAACTTTTTTCGATAAATGATTTTATTAAAATAACTAATTCCAAAAACTTTATAAACGATAAGACAGAAAAAATAATTTTTTACATTGATGATAAAAAAATAAAAATCACTAACCAGATTGCTTTTATCATGATTGATGACAATCTTTTCCAGCTTTCATCAAAAACAGTAAAATTAAACAACGATTACTATGTTCCTGCTGAATCTTTTTTAAGTATAGTTAATAATTTATCTACCTCAATATCAATATCGTTAAACACCAATCAGATTAATTTAGACAGGATTATTGAAACCCCTAAAAAGACAGTTAAAGTTGATCTGAAAAGTGAGAAGCAAAAATGGGAATTTAAAACAATTGTAATCGACGCAGGACATGGCGGTAAAGACCCTGGTGCAGTAGGATATAGAGGAACTAAAGAAAAAGATATTGCACTAGATGTTGCAAAGAGACTTGAAAAAAAGATATCTAAAAATATGGATGTTAAAGTGGTAATGACTAGAGACGAGGATGTTTTTTTAAGACTAAGTGAGAGAACCAAGATAGCTAACGAAAACAATGGTAGTTTATTTATAAGTATTCATACAAATGCGGCAGAAGATAGAAGAGCAAGTGGATTTGAAACATTCTTGATTGGTTTAAATAAAAATGAATATGCTGCAAAGGTTGCAGCCCGTGAAAATGCTGTATTAGAGCTTGAGGGAAAAACGGGCCAAGAATTAACAGGCGAAGATTTAATTCAAGCAACAATTGCCCAAGCAGCTTTTGCATCTTCTAGCGAAACTTTTGCCGATATGGTACAGAAAGAAATTAAAAAGAGAGTACAAAGCAGAGATCGTGGTGTAAAACAGGCAGGGTTTGTTGTTCTCGCACGTGCTTCAATGCCAAATGTTTTAGTCGAGTTAGGATTTATTTCTAACCCTGCAGAAGAAAAAAAGTTAAGAAGTCCTCAATATCGAGATCAACTAGCAACAGCAATTTATCGAGCGGTGCAACAGTATGAAAAAACTCTTTAACAATGATTAACTCTACCTTAGAATATTTATATCAACTGCATAACAGAGGAATAAAGTTAGGACTAGAAAATGTTAATAAAATTCTTCATGAATGTGATAATCCTCATAATGAATTTAAATCAATTCATTTAGCTGGTACTAATGGTAAAGGTTCTACTGCATCTATAATAGCAAAAATTTTACAAAATACTGGCCTCAAGGTGGGGCTTTATACATCCCCTCACCTCATAAACTTTAATGAAAGAATTAGAATTAATGGACACCCTATAAGTAATAACGAAATAATAAATTTTACTAAAAAACACAGAAATTTTTTTGAAAAACATTCAATTACATTTTTTGAAGCTACCACAGCCTTGGCTTTCGATTATTTTAGAAAAAGTAATGTTGATATTGCCGTTGTAGAAACAGGTCTTGGAGGGAGATTAGATTCAACAAATGTTTTATCACCGATACACACAATTATTACTGAAATTGATTTTGACCATACCCACCTTTTAGGTGATTCAGTTGAGGATATAACTGCAGAAAAATGTGGTATTATTAAAAATTCAGTTCCTAATACGACAATTAATACAAAGGATAATATAGTAGAAGTCATTGAAAAATTTTCAAAAAAACAAAACACTGAAACAAATTATATTGACAAAAATAATATAACTGTACTTTATCATAAAAAAAGTTCACTTCATCTTAAGTATAATGAAACAAGCTATTTTCTTCCTCAGGCAGGATCTTTTCAAGCTGAGAATGCAATATTAGCGATTGAAACAATAAAAAATGAATTTAAAGACATAACCGATATTCAAATTCAAAAGGGATTAGATCAATGGTTTTGGCCAGGAAGAATGCAACAAATGAAAGAAGATATATTCTATGATGTGGCACATAACAGCTCGGGGGTTAATATCTTAACTTCAGACCTCTTAAATATTTATAATAAGAAACCCCTTGGACTGGTTGTAATGAAAAATGACAAAATAAGACCTGAAATTATTAGTTTATTTGAAAATGCTTTTGAAGAATTAATTATTTCTACAATTCCATCTAAAGACATTCTTTCAAAGGATGATATAAAAGAACAAACCAGCTTAAATCATTACCATTTTATTGAAAATTTAAATGATGCTTTAGAATTTTTTGAAAATAAACGGTTTAATGGTCCAAAAGTCATATTTGGAAGTCATTATATAGCAAAATACGTCTATAATTTTTTTGATTTTTCCTTTGACAAAGGCGATATATAGTGTAATTTATAATTCAAGGTGACTCTCCCCTAAGAATTTTCACAACAATCGAGGAATTATGAAACTAACTGATTTAAAAGACAAAAAACTAACAGAATTAAAAGAAATAGCTAAACAGATGAATATCGAAAAGTCATCTTCTATGTCAAAAGATGATCTTATTAATGCTATCTCATCCAATGAAAAAAATGATAAACCAGAAACACAAAAATCTAATACAGATGAACATAAACAAAAGAGCGAAAAAATGGCTGCTGGAGTTTTGGAAATTTTACCTGATGGATATGGGTTTTTAAGAAGTGTAAACGATAATTATTTACCTGGCCCAGAGGATATTTATGTAAGTCCATCACAAATTAAAAGATTTAAACTGAAAACAGGACACTTTGTTGAGGGAAGCACAAGAGCGCCCAAATCAAAAGAAAGATTCCACGCACTTTTACAGCTAACCAAAGTAAACGGTATTCACCCAGAGAAGATCAAAGACCAGAGAAAATTTGATAAGTTTACTCCGCTTCACCCGAATGAAAAATTCAATCTTTCTAATACTAGTGATATGTCGATGAGAATTATGGATATGGTTGCACCAATAGGTAAAGGCCAGCGTGGTTTAATTGTAGCTCAGCCTAAAACAGGTAAAACAATTTTAATTTCAAAAATTGCTAATGCAATAAGAAGAAATCACCCAAATACAATTTTGATTATTCTTCTTATCGATGAAAGGCCTGAAGAAGTAACTGATATGAAAAGAAGTGTTGATGCTGAGGTTATTGCTTCTACATTTGATGAAGGCCCAGAAAGACATGTCCAAGTATCTGATATGGCACTTGCAAAAGCTCAAAGATTGGTTGAGTGTGGAAAGGATGTTGTAATTCTTTTAGACAGCATAACTAGATTGGGGCGTGCACACAATGCCGTAATACCTCATAGTGGTAAAATTCTATCTGGTGGTGTTGATTCAAACGCTCTAAGGAAACCTAAAAAGTTCTTTGGTGCTGCAAGAAATACTGAAGAAGGCGGAAGTTTGTCCATTATTGCTACTGCTTTAATTGATACAGGGAGTAAAATGGACGGAGTTATTTTCGAAGAATTTAAAGGAACTGGAAACATGGAGTTAGTACTTGATAGAGAATTAGCTGATAGAAGAATTTATCCAGCATTTAATATTGTAAAGTCAGGTACTCGTAAAGAAGAGTTATTATTGTCTGATCAACATTTATCAAGAATGTGGATATTGAGAAAGATGTTAGGCGAAATGTCAACTGAACAGGCAATGCAATTTATGACTGACAGAATGCGTAGAACAAAAACAAATCAAGAATTTTTAGATTTAATGAGTCAATAAAATGTCTAAAAAATTCTCGAGTCTTGTAAAGAAAATTAAACCTTCTTTCACCCTACAAATGACTGCTAGAGCTGCAGAGCTAAGATCTCAGGGTGAAGATGTAATTAATTTTGGAGTGGGAGAACCTGATTTTAATACACCTGACCATATCATAGAGGCAGGCAAGCAAGCAATGCTTGATGGATACACAAAGTATACTCCTGGCTCAGGAATGTTAGAGCTTAAAGAAGCTATTCAAACTAAACTTCATAATCTTACAGGCATAAATTATAAGCCAGAGAATATTATAGTATCTAATGGAGGAAAGCAGTCATTATCAGTGGTATGCCAAGCTATTTTTGATTCAGGCGATAAAGTGATAATATTTACACCCTATTGGGTATCATTTCCTGAATTTATAAGAATTGCTGGGGCAGAACCATTGTTTGTTGATACTATACCAGAAAAACAATTTGAACCTGATTTTAATGATTTACTGTCAAAAATAGATAATTCTGTAAAAGGTGTTATTATTAATTCACCAAGCAATCCTACTGGAGGTGTCTGGTCAGATAAAGCAATATCAAAACTATTAAAATTGAGTAAAGAAAAAGATTGGATAGTTATATCAGATGAGACATATGAAGAATTGGTATATGATAATGAATTCAAAGCAATTGAAACCTTAGATCAATATGGTTGTGAGATTATAACAGTTAGAAGTATGTCCAAAACATATGCCATGACAGGCTGGAGAATTGGTTATACAACAGCGAATAGCGAAATCGTAAAAGCAATGTCAAAAATTCAAGGTCAGACTACATCTTGCCCCAATGCAATAGGTCAAAAAGCATCAGTTGCTGCATTATTAGGAGAACAAAAGCCTGTTATTGCAATGAAGGAAAAATTTAGAAATCGTAGAGCTGTTATGTTGAAAGAGCTCAATAGTATTGATAATGTACAATGTGATATGCCAGGAGGAGCTTTTTATATGTTTCCAGACTTCTCATACTACTTAAATAAAAAAAATGAAGAAGGAAAAATTTTACGAGACACTTTCGACCTTTCTGATTATATTCTCGCCGATGCTAAAGTTGTGACTGTTGCTGGTGACGGGTTTGGTGCTAGTGGATACTTAAGATTTTCATTTGCAACAAATACAGAAACAATTATTAATGGCATACAAAGAATAAAAAATAGTTTAGAAAAACTTAGATGAAAAAAGATACACATTCAAAAGACTATAGATTAGTAGTATTTGAGGATAGTTCATGTAACTATTCTTTTCTTACTCGTTCTACTGTAAAGACTGATAAAACCATCAAGTGGGAAGATGGAAATGAATATCCCCTATTTAAGCTGGACATATCTGATAAATCCCACCCATATTACACTGGTCAGAGAACTCTTGTTGATACTGCCGGAAGAATTGAAAAATTCAACCGCAAATACAATAAAAAAGATTCCTAAAGCTTCTTTTTTTAATAATTTAATTACTTAATGGATATTCTATCAAAGGCTAATAGCATCATTTCAGATTACGATCAAATCATGCAGCAAATGATGGATAGTAAAATAATGCTCAATCAAGAGAAAATGAAATCTCTATCAAGGCAAAAAAGCTCATTGGATGAATCATATCAGCTTTGTAAGCAATACGTTGATATAAATAATCAACTTTCTGATTTAGAAGAAATGAAAAATGATAAAGAATATGAAGATTTAGCCAAAGAGGAATCTATAGCTCTTAATGATCGGCTTACTTCAATAGAATTAGAACTAAAAAAAATTTTAATTTCAGACGACCCAAATGATAATAAAAATGCAATAATCGAGATTAGAGCAGGTGCGGGTGGTGATGAAGCTGGTTTGTTTGCTTCAGATTTAATGAGAATGTATTCCAGATATGCAGAGAATAACAATTTGAAAATTAATATTATGGATATTCATGAAACTGGTGTTGGTGGACTTAAATCAGCAACCTTTAGTATAGAAGGTCCTAAAGCATATGGGATGTACAAATATGAAGGAGGAGTTCATCGAGTTCAGCGAATTCCTAAAACTGAATCAGGAGGAAGGGTTCATACTTCAGCAGCCTCAGTAGCAGTTTTACCAGAAGCAGAAACTGCAGAAGTAGAAATTAATGATGCAGATATTAAAATTGATACTTATAGGGCAAGTGGAGCAGGTGGACAGCATGTTAATAAAACAGAATCTGCCATCAGACTAACTCACATTCCAACAGGGCTGGTAGTCACTTGTCAGGACGAAAGTTCTCAGCATAAAAATAAAGCATCTGCCATGAAAGTTTTGAGATCTAGGCTGTTTGCACTTGAGCAAGAAAAATTAAACAAAGATAGGGACGAAATGAGAAAAAGCCTTGTTTCAACTGGAGATAGATCAGCAAAAATTAGAACTTATAATTTTCCACAAGGAAGAATTACTGATCATCGTATCAATTATACCTCGCATAAACTACAAACAACACTTGAGGGCGATATTAATCATTTAATTGAGCAATTAAAGCTTGCTGAAGATAGTGCCAAGATAGAATAAAATGACTGAAACTAGCCTTTTAAGAGATTATCTAAAATCACAAATTTTGAAATTGAAAGGCACAAATGTTCAAGAAGTTGAGCAAAAAAGTGAGATTCTTGTTCAGCATTTTTTAAACATTTCAAAATCTGAATTGTATTTTAAAGATATAGCTCTATCTAAAAAAGATATCAAAAACCTTAATAATTTATTTTTGGCTCTCGGTCAAAATAAACCAATTCAACATATTACTGGAGAAACCTATTTCTATGATAGTAAGTTTTTGACACCCCCTGGTGTATTTATTCCAAGGCCAGAAACTGAACTGCTTGTAGACTGCGCAATTGAATTTTTGTCAGACAAGAAAGAACCTTTAAAAATCATTGATTTTTGCACAGGCAGTGGTTGTATTTTGCTTAGTATCGCCAAGAAATTTCCTAATCATAGCTATATAGGCCTAGATAAGTCCGAAATTGCTGTGAAAATAGCTAGCAAAAATAGAGACTTGCTCAATCTAAAAAATGTCGAATTTTTTCATGAAGATATTTTTCAATATAATAAATCAAAAGCAGATCTATTATTGTGCAATCCCCCCTATTTAACCTTTCATGAAATTGAAACACTGGAAGATTCAGTGAAAGAAAATGATCCATTAAATGCTTTAACGGACTTTAAAGATGGAACATCATTTTATAAATATTTAATACAAAATTACAATAAGCTTGTAAGAGATAATGGAATTATGTTATTAGAAATCCCCTTCTCATCTGTTACAAATGAGATTACCACGATTAATAAAAATTTTAACTCAAATAAATCTATTTTTTACAAAGATTTAGAAGGAAAAAATAGAGTAATTAAGATATATTAGGTATATATGAAAAGCGAATTTATCCACTTACATAATCATTCTGATAATAGCTTATTGGATGGTGCGCAAAATATTCCTTCTGTACTTGAAACTATAACAGATTTAGGAATGGACTCTGTTGCTTTGACAGAGCATGGAAATATGTTTGGTGCAGTTTCATTCTATAAAAAAGCAAAAGATAAAAATATAAAGCCAATAATAGGGTGCGAAGTATACGTAGCAAAAGGTAGTCGTTTTCAGAAAGATAGATCAACTGGTATGGGGAAATACAACCATCTAGTGTTAATCGCACAAAACTATCAGGGATACAAGAACTTGATGAAAATTGTAACCCATGGATATCTAGAAGGTTTTTACTACAAACCAAGAGTAGATACGGAAATTTTAAAAAAATATAATGAGGGTATTATATGCTTATCGGCATGTTTAAAGGGAATCTTACCAGAAACACTAATATATAATGGATTAGAAGCGGGTAAGCAGGTTGCTGAAGAGTATTCTAGTATTTTTCCAGGAAGATATTATATAGAACTTCAAAATCACGGAATCCCTGAAGAATTACAGAACATTCAATTGGCAACAAAGCTTGCAAAAGAAATGAACCTCCCAATTATTGCAACCAATGATGCCCATTATGCTAAAAAAGAGCACTATAAAGCTCATGATGTACATATATGTATTGGTACAGGAAAACATTTATCTGACAAAAATAGATTAAAGTATGCAGGAAACGAATTTTATTTTAAAACACAAGATGAAATGTTTTCATTATTTAAACAATTCCCTGAAGCTTTAGAAAATACAAGAGCATTAACTGACTCAGTTGATCTTCAAATTCCAATGGAAGACTATCATCTACCTTGGTATACAATACCAGGAGATAAAAAATCAAAAGATATAGATGAATATCTAAAAACTCTTTGCTCTTCTGGTTTGCAAGAGAAGTATGAAGATATTAATACAGAGATTAATCAGAGACTTGATTATGAATTATCTGTTATTAAAAAAATGGGATTTGCTAGTTACTTCTTAATTACTGCTGATTTTGTAGAGTACGCCAGGAAAAATAAAATTCCTGTTGGCCCAGGAAGAGGTTCTGCACCTGGGAGTATTGTATCTTATGCATTGGGCATAACGAACATTGACCCATTAAAGCATAATTTAATTTTTGAAAGATTTTTAAATCCAGACAGAATTAGTATGCCAGACATAGACATAGATTTTTGTGTTGAAAGAAGAGGACAAGTTATTGATTATTTAAAGAGTATATATGGTGAAGATTCAGTGACACAAATTATCACTTTTGGAAAGATGAATGCTAGAGCTGTAATAAGAGATGTCGGAAGAGTAATGAGCTATTCATATTCAGAGGTTGATAAAATAGCTAAAATGATTCCTGAAGGTCCCAAGGTTACTTTAGATCAAGCATTAAAACAAAATTCAGATTTAAGAACAGTCTCGCAAACGAATTATAAAGATTTAATTGATAATGCTAAAGTTTTAGAAGGAATGACCAGGCACGCGTCTATACACGCAGCAGGGGTTGTAGTTGCTCCAGGTGATCTAACAGATTTTGTTCCATTATATAGGTCATCGCAAGGCGATGTAACTACACAATATGATATGAAAGAGCTTGAATCGATTGGTTTATTAAAAATGGACTTTCTTGGTTTGAGAAACTTAACTGTTATAGATAAAACAATTGATTTAATAAAGCAAAGATTCAATAAAGAGATAGATATGGACAAGATTGATATGGAAGATTCAAAGGTGTATAAACTATTTGCAAAAGGTTTGACAGTTGGAATATTTCAATTTGAGTCAGCGGGAATGAGAGAATTTTTAAAAAAACTTCAACCAAAAGGAATAGACGGTTTGATTGCTATGAATGCATTGTATAGACCTGGACCAATGCAAAATATCGATAGATATATTAAAAGAGCACATGGAAAAGAAAAAGTAGAATATGTTCACCCGCTATTAGAAGAAGCGCTAAAGGAAACATATGGAATTATAGTTTATCAAGAACAGGTTATGCAGATTGCTAACATCATCGCAGGCTTTACACTATCTGAAGCGGACGAAATGAGAAGAGCGATAGGAAAGAAAATCCGATCATTGATGGATAAAATGGCTGACAAGTTTGTAAAAGGAGCAGTAAAAAATGGATTATCAAAAGCTAAAGCGACACAGATTTTTGATTTAATAGATAAGTTTGCCCAATATGGTTTTAATAAGAGCCATTCTGTAGCCTATTCATATATTGCATATCAAACTGGATGGCTTAAAACCCATTACACAGCAGAATTCATGTCAGCAAATTTAACGAGCGAGATGAACAACACAAACAAAGTAGTTGTTTTAATAAATGAGTGTAGAAAGTTAAATATAAAAGTACATGCACCGGACATCAATAAATCAGGAATTAATTTTGAACCACTGAATGATAAAGAAATATCCTTTGGTTTAAATGCTGTAAAGAATGTAGGAGTAAAGGCATTAGAGCAATGCATAGCTGTAAGGAGCAAGCATGGTCAGTTTAAATCAATATTTGATTTTGTGTCAAAGGTCGACCAAAGACTCGTTAATAAAAAAGTATTAGAAAGTTTAATTCTTGCAGGAGCGTTTGATTCTATTCATGAAAATCGAGCACAATTATTTGAGGCAGTAGATCTGGCAATAAATTATGGAAATCAGGTAGATAAACAGTCTAACAAAAATCAAATCAATTTATTTGGCGATCAGGAAGAACTGATTAAAGTCCCTGATTTGCCTATAATTGAAGACTGGGACAATCAGGAAAAACTTTCAAAGGAAAAAGAAGTTCTTGGAATTTATGTTTCAGGAAATCCATTAATAAAATACGCAGATACCATTGAAGAGCTAAGTAATTACGATTTTTCAGAAGAAAAAATATTAAAGGAAAATTCTGTCGTTAAAATTGGGGGTGCAATTACAAACTTTAAGCTTCATTTTGATAAAAAAAACCAACAAATGGCTTTTTTTAATTTAGACTGTCTTGGAGGTCAAGCTGAGGCAATAATTTTTCATGATGCGTTTGATAAGTACAAAGAAATTATCAAAGATAATAATATTGTATTTTTAGTAGGTCACACCTCTACGCAAAATGACTTTGCGGACTTAAAATTAATTGTTGATGAAGTAGTCCCCATTAATCATGCAAAAAAAGTCTTAAAATTAAACGAAGTTAATATTAGGCTACCTAAAAATTCATCTAAAGATTTAATGAATGATATAGTAGATTTAGCAAATCAGAATAAAGGTGACCACGCATTTGTTGTTCATATTCCTTCAGAAGAGGGAGAAGAAAGAAAAATAATTTCCAAGAAAATTAAGGTTTCAAACAATAACCAATTCTTAATCTTATTAAGGGATTTATTAGGCGATTCAAACGTTTGGATTGCTTAAATTACAAGCTATGAAGATAGACCCACCAATTAGAATACTAATGGCCAAGCCCGGGCTTGATGGACATGACAGAGGAATCAAGGTCTTAGCAGCCGCGTATAGAGATGCAGGTATGGATGTAATATATCTAGGATTACGTCAAACACCTGAAAGCATAGTTAAAGTCTCTATCCAAGAAGGCGTAGATGTCATAGCTCTTTCAATTCTTTCAGGCGCTCATATGACTATTTTTTCTAAAGTTATGGAGCTTATGAATGAAGATAATTTGAGTAATGTGCTAGTAACAGGCGGAGGTATTATTCCGGAAGAAGATGCAGATAAATTATCTAGCCTCGGAGTTGGAAAACTTTTTGGTCCAGGTACTCCAGTAAAAGAATCACTAGACTATATTGAGACTTGGGTCAAAGAAAACAGAAGATGATTTCTAATATTACAAATACATTTATTAAAGCAAAAAAAGCTTTTGATACTAAAAAATTTACAGAGTCTCAAAATCTTTTAAATGAAGTTATTATTCATGATAAAGATTTTTTATCTGCTTATTTAATGTTGTATGAAATATATGATAAGAAAAATTCTAAAAAGAAAAATATTATTTATAAAGAATTGAAAAGATTAGACCCCAACTTATCTATTAAGCACAAACCTGTATCAACAATAAAGAAAGCTGTTCCCAAAAAACCTGATTTGGTTACTCTTTCGTTGATTAAGCTTATGATTTCTCAGGGTAAAAAGACTCAAGCCCAAAAAAACTTAAGATTGATAATTAATCATTCAAAAAATAAACATGAGCAAGAAAAAGCAAAAAAAATTTTAGGCAACTTATAGAGGGTTATATGAGTATTGAATATTTTCAAAGAAGACAAAGCATTTTAAGAGAAAAAATAGCTAAAGAAAATCTTGATGCAATGCTTGTAACAAATTTAACTCATATTAGGTACTTATGTGGCTTTACTGGATCCAGTGCGACATTACTAATAACAGATGATGAGATACATTTCATTACAGATGGTAGATATGTTGTTCAATCAGAAAAAGAAGTTAAAGGTGCTAATGTAATAATTGATAGCATACCTCATTTTGAAGTTATTAAAAATAAAGGCTTGCTAAAAAATGAACAAAAAATTGGCTTTGACGGAAATAATGTTACTCATCAAGGATATCAACAAATTTCAAAAGTTTTAAGTAGTCAACATCTTGTAAATATTACAGGTGTTATTGAAAAATTAGCAATGGTTAAGGATGATAAAGAGTTAGAAGCAATTAAAACAGCTGTTGAGATAACCGATAAAGCTTTTTCTGAGGTTTTACCAATGGTAAAAATTGGAGTAGAGGAAAAAATAATAGCTAATCAACTATCATTTCTCTATAGAAAATATGGAGATTCAGACTCGGATGCATTTGCAGCTATAGTCGGAACAGGGCCAAATTCAGCAAAACCACATCATAAACCTACAGATAGAAAAATTGGTCCTGGAGAATTATTAGTTATTGATTCAGGAGCAAAGTTTGCTGGATATCATGCAGATATGACTAGGTCATTTGCTACTAAAGGTTTTTCAGAAGAGCAAAAATCAATTTATGAAATTGTTTTAGATGCTCAAGTAAAAAGCATTGAAGGAATCAAAGCTGGCATGTCTTGTAAGTCTATTGATTCGATTGCAAGAGATCATATAACGCAAGCTGGATATGGTAAATTTTTTGATCACGGTTTAGGACATTCTTTAGGATTAGAAATTCACGAAAATCCACGATTTAGTAAAGTAAGTGAAGATGTCCTTAAAGAGAATTATGTAATGACCGTTGAACCTGGAATATATGTTCCTGAAATTGGTGGTGTCAGAATTGAAGATGATATTATAGTTACAGCAAATGGAGCTGAAATCCTCAACAAAACTTCTAAAGAATTTCAAGTAATCTCATAATGCTTCGAAACATTGTATTTTTTTTAGTTTTTTTCTTGGCTTCATGTGTTGAAAACCTAGTCCACGTTGCTGTTTTTGATAATGGTAGCTTTTCAGTTAAGTATACTTCAATAGGACATAAAAATGATTTATTAGATAGCGACTTTTCCCACCCCAAAAGTGATGATAAATATACATGGGTAACTTCTTTAAGTGAAAAAAGTGAAAATGTAGGCGACAATATTTGGGAAAAAGAAACTATTTTATTATCGCCGACAAAAACAAAATTAACTTTCTCTAATTCATCTAGTTTACAATACGATATAGATTTATCAAAAAATTCATATTTGCTTTGGGACTCTTATACATTTCAATCAAATATAAAGAATCTCGAAATTGATTTAAAATATCCAGAAATAGTAAACTATTTAAACATCAATGAAGATGATTTATCGTGGTTAGTTCCTGCTAAGAGGTATATTTTTTATGAAAGTATAAAATTATATAAAAATAAAAATAAGATTGATCAGGCAATAGTTGATAGAATAAAAAATCAAATTGATACATACATTTCATATGTTAAAGAAAAAGATTATGAAAAAGAGTTTAGTAGAAAATCATCCGAAATATTTATTGAAGCCTTGTCACCAATGTCTAGACGCTTGTCAAAAAGTTTTTTTACAGATATGACATTAATAATTGATGATTTAGAGAAAGAGTTTGAGAAAAATACTAATTTAATGTTAGATAGCTTCACTTTTAGCGTGGTTGTACCAGGAAATCTTAGAAATACTAATGCTACATTTATTAGTTCGCTTGACAATACCATTTACTGGGAATTTAATTTTAATGATATAGCAACAAATCATTTCAATATGTATGCACATTCAATAGTTATTAATAACTTAGCATTACAAATATTTTTATTGATAATTTTGTTACTTTTTGCAGGATTTATATGGAAAAAAAGATTAAAGAAAAAATAGAAAGCTTAATAGCAGAAATCAATAACCATAATTATTCTTATTATGTACTGGACGACCCCAAGTTGTCAGATAAAGAGTATGATAGCCTTTTTAGAAAGCTTGAAAAACTAGAGAATGAACATCCTTCTTTAATTACTCAATTATCACCAACACAAAGAGTTGGTCATCCAGTAAGTAGCGGTTTTCAGAGCTATGAACATTCTGTCCCCATGCTTTCTTTGTCCAATGCAATTAATGATGAAGAGATTTTTGATTTTTATAAGCGCATAATAAAATGGCTTAATAATTCTGAAGTTGATTTTGTGGCAGAGCCAAAAATTGACGGTTTAGGTGTATCATTAATATATGAAAATGGTATACTAAAAAGAGCTTTAACCCGAGGTGATGGTTTTAAAGGAGAAGATATAACGCATAATGTCAAAACCATTAATGCAGTTCCGTTGCAATTAAGAGATTTAAAAACTCCACCATCTTTTATGGAAGTCAGAGGTGAAATATTTATGAATGTTTCAGACTTTAATGAGTTGAATAAAGCGCAAGAAGCATTAGAAGAAAAAATTTTTGCCAACGCTAGAAATGCAGCAGCTGGAAGTGTAAGACAGCTTGATCCAACTATTACTGCCTCAAGAAATCTTTCAATTTTTTGTTATGAGATAGGAGGAAGCAAAGATATTGAGTTTAGTAATCAGGTTGAAATGCTAAAATATCTCAAATCAATTGGATTGCCTGTAAACCCACTTTTTAAAAAGGTTAAAACTGCACAACAAATGGTTTCTTATCACCATACTTTGGAATCAAATCGTAATTATATCGATTATGAAATTGATGGTTCCGTAATAAAAGTAAATAATTACAAAAAAAGACACAGATTAGGATTAAGATCTCGATCACCAAGATGGGCAATTGCAGCAAAATTTAAAGCTAAACAAGCAGAATCACAGATAATTGGAATAGATCTTCAAGTTGGTAGAACAGGTGTGATTACACCAGTTGCAAAAATAAAAGAAGTAGAATTATCAGGAGTGATGATATCAAGTGCTACCCTTCATAATCAAGATGAAATTGATAGGAAAGATATTAGAATAAATGATTTTGTATTAATTGAAAGATCGGGAGATGTAATACCTAAGATTACTAAGGTTCTTAAAGAAAAAAGACCAAAGAACACACAAAAATTTTCAATTAGTGATTATAATTGGCCTGATCCAGAATGTAAAATTGAGCGAGTTGATGGAGAAGCAGCATATAGATGTATTAATCCTAATTGTAAATCAATAGTAATGGGAATGCTAGAACATTTCTGTTCAAAGAATGCTATGAATATTGAAGGAATGGGACCTCAAATTGTTAAACAATTATTGGAAGAAGACTTATTAAAAAGTTTTGATGATATTTTTAAAATTAAATATGAAGATTTAATTGATTTAGATCGTTTTAAAGACAAGTCAGCTATGAATCTTATCGATTCAATTAATAAATCTAAAAAAACAACATTCCCGAGGTTTTTATTTGGACTTGGTATACCTAATGTAGGACAACACATATCAAAGGTATTAGATAAATATTGCAATTCATCTTTAGAAAAATTAACAGAGTTAAAGACCGAAGAAATGAAAGAAATTGACGGGATTGGTGAAACAGTTGCAATAGCGATTAAAGATTATTTTAAAAATGATAACAATAAAAAAATTATTGATAGCTGTTTGGATTTAGGTGTAAAGATTACACCCACTGCATATGATTCTGCAACAATGAAGATGTTAAATCAAAAAATAGTTATAACAGGGTCATTCGAAAGTTTATCACGAAGTGACCTTAAACTTAGATTAGAAAATTTAGGAGCTACAGTTACTTCTTCAGTTTCTAATAAAACTAATGCAGTTATAGTTGGAAAAAATCCGGGATCAAAATTAGTAAAAGCTCAAGATTTAAATATTAGGATTGTAGAAGAAAAAGATCTAATTGGGTTTCTTGGTGAAGATTAATCTTTTACTAATTTTGATTACTAGTTTTCTTTATTCAGAAAATAATTTATCATTCCAAACACAATTAATATCAGAGGGGTTTTCTAGACCTTTGCTTGTAAGATTTCATCCAGAAACTAATTCAATGTTTGTGGTAGAACAAACTGGTAAAATTAAATTTATCGACAAAAATAAGATAACTACTTTTATAGATTTGTCCGACTTAGTTTTGACTGGTCCCATTCCAGATGAAAGAGGTTTATTGGGAATGGCTTTTCATCCAAACTTTTCAGAAAATGGACTGTTTTATGTGTCCTATGTAGATAAAAATAATTTCTCAGTTGTCGCTAGCTATTTTTATGATAATGCAAAACAGAAAATAGATTTTTCATCAGAAAGCAAACTATTTCATTTTGAACAACCTTATGGAAACCATAATGGAGGACATCTTGAATTTGGCCCAAAAGATAATTTTTTATATTTAGGATTTGGTGATGGAGGCTCTTCTGGTGATCCACAAAATAATGCACAAAATCTTGATAATTTCTTAGGAAAAATATTGAGAATTGATATTAATACTGAAAATGGATATTTAACACCAAAGTCCAATCCTTATATAAACAAACCAGATAAATTAGATGAAATTTGGGCTTATGGGCTAAGAAATCCTTGGAGATTTAGTTTCGATAGAAAAAATGGCGACCTGTATATTGGGGATGTTGGACAATACTTATGGGAAGAAATAAATAAAATTAGCTCAAATCAATCAGGTGTAAATTTTGGGTGGAAGATTATGGAAGGAAACAATTGTTATGAAAAAGAAGTATGCAACCAAGATGGATTAACAAAGCCAATATTTGAATACCCAAGTGACGCATCATACGCATTTAGTCTGATGGATATCGATCAAAAAAACGTATATGGATGTTCTGTTACAGGCGGATATATTTATAGAGGTGATAAAATTAAAGAACTAAATGGGTTATATTTATTTTCAGATTTTTGCACTGGAAAAATCTGGTCTTTAAACCCAAACAGTGGAACAACAAAAGATATAACTAAACAATTATTAGGAAGTAAGAAAAGTATGATTTCATCTTTTGGAGAAGATATTAACGGTGAATTATATATAGTGGAATTTTCAGGAAGTATTTATAAAATAGTACCTTCAAATGAATAAAAATCTAGCAATTAAAATCAATAAACTTTTTAAAACTTACGACACTGTAAAAGCAGTGCAAGGTATTGATTTAGAAATTAATAAAGGCGAATTTTATGGTTTATTGGGGCCAAATGGTGCTGGAAAATCAACCACTATTAATTCAATTACAAGTTTAGTTAAACCATCAGATGGAAATATCGAAATTTTTGGTAAAAATATCGAAAATGATTTTAGATTTGCTAGATCTCAGGTGGGAATAGCACAACAGGAAGTTAGCACAGATTGGTTTTTTCCTCTGGAGCAATTATTATACTTTCAGGCAGGTTTTTACGGAGTTTCTCGACAAGATGCAAAAGAAAGAATTGAATATTTACTAGAAAAATTAGGTTTATCTAAACATCGAACAAAAAAAATGCGTGAGCTTTCTGGTGGAATGAAGCGAAGGTTGCAAATAGCTAAAGCCTTAGTACATGATCCTGAAATAATAATTCTAGACGAGCCTACTGCTGGAGTAGATGTCGAACTAAGACATGACTTATGGTTGTATTTACAAGAGCTTCATAAAGATGGTAAAACAATATTACTAACTACTCACTATATTGATGAAGCAGAGCTTTTATGTGAGAGGGTAGGAATCATTGATAAAGGAAAGTTAATTGTTGAAGATACTGTTTCCAATTTGAAAAAAATGGTCAAAAATTCCTCCATTGAAATACAATTAAAAGATAATGATAATAATGATTTAAGTTT
>TARA_B100000963_G_scaffold245948_1_pt1 | contig 23132 bp, 16 predicted proteins | sample TARA_B100000963 | Tara Oceans TARA_B100000963 (sample SAMEA2622097) | marine metagenome | biome: marine biome (ENVO:00000447); feature: surface water layer (ENVO:00002042); material: "saline water (ENVO:00002010), including plankton (ENVO:xxxxxxxx)" | depth 5 m | reverse complement strand
GCAAAGCCTCAAAAGGCACGCCAAAATTCAATTCCTCCGAACTTCGATCGACCATACTTACGGCACCGACCAGTTCACATTCGTATTTTGAAATGATGTCCAAGGCCTCTCTTACCCGACCTCCTTTAGTGACGACGTCTTCAACGAGCAGAACCCGGTCCTTGCCATCAAGACTGAAATTTCTTCTTAATGCCAATCGGTCGTTCACTTTTTCCAAAAAAATAAAACGAGCTCCAAGCTGCCGGGCAATTTCTTGTCCGATGACCAGTCCCCCCATGGCCGGAGAGACAATGGTGTTGATATCCTTGAAGGAAATGGTCTTCAAAATGAGCGTGGCTAGCCTAGTGACCTTATCCATGTGCTGGCAGACTTGAGCGCATTGAAAGAAATGTCCGCTGCGCATACCTGATCGAAGGATAAAATGCCCTTTCAAGAGGGCATTGGTTTCTTCAAAAATGGAGATTACTTCGGAATCAAAGTCATTCATGGATGATCACACTTTCAGTCCATGTGAGATTGGCAATACTAATCCTCACATCTCCTTGCCCAAATCTTTTATGCTGTATCGAAAAACTACAGACTGACTAGCAATGCCCGGTTAGTTATTCAACCAACCCATGTTGATTTCGGGACCGAGAGATCTTAGTTCAGCGGAAACGGAACGTAGTTTGGAACTCTCTGCCTCAATGGCATTATCCATATCAAGTTGGGCTTGCTTCAATGACTCAGCAATTTTCGCAAAATCGGATGAAGGTTGGAATCCATTGATTTTCGAGCGGAAAGAGGCAGGGTCATTGTTGAACTTGGTCTTGCACTTTTCGCAGCAGAAAGCAATTTTTCTGCCTTCGAAAACCGAAAACATGTCGTCGGCAGCCGGTTTATTCGCAACCGGACATTTCTCGTTTAAGGCAGTTTTGTCTTTGGAGATTGCCCCAACCTTCGCAAGCTTTTCCTCGATAGCGGACACGGTTTTTGAGTGACGATTCGTAACCTCGCTCACCAATTTCGAAAATTTTTGTTGGTTTGACTGAAGAACGTCAAATCGGTCGGCGTCGACAAAGCTTTTCCGAAGTTGGCTTGCTCCGTTTTTGGTAAAATTCGTTTCCCAGAGGAATACCTTTTCCAGGTTGCTGAGTTTCCGCAGGTGAGCGACCGATGCGTCCGAAACTTTTGTGCCGTACAGGTTCAAGTATTTCAGGTTAGACAGTTTCGATAAGTGCGGACTCACCGCATCGGATGAATTCGTGTTTTCCATGTGCAACCTCGTCAGCAAGGAAAGTTTCGACAACGACGGACCCGCTGCATCACTGATGCCCGTGCGAGCAACGTTTAGCCAAAGGAGTTGTTCTGCAAGAGGGTGCAATAACTTGATCATTTCGTCATCAAAAACTTTGCCTAGGTAGGAGGCATTGACGTAAATGGCATTCGTGTTTTGGGCGATTGGCATAACCAACAAACCCTTGCTGGACAAAGACTTTATGAGATTTGGGTCAGCGGGCTTTACTTGTGGGAGAGTGGGAGTCTTAAGCGCAAGATTTGTGGTCGTCTTTCGTGGCATATTCTTCAGGACGTGAATCGCGGATTGCTTCGCCTTTTCTTCGAGTTGTGAAATCATCAGATCGAAGGATGCGCCCAATTCAATCCAAGATTTTATAACTGCCAATTCTTGGGAGGTAACGGGGTTGTAATGCTCCTCGTCTTCCAAAGGAGGCATCGCTTCGTCGTCTTCCTTCGGCAGTGTGATTCTAAAAATCAACTCACTGCTTTCGGAGTCTCCAGCAACGATCATATCTTCTCCCGCCCCGCTTCCACCCTTAAGAAGATCTTCTTTGGTATGCATTCTCAGCTTACCCTTGTTTTTTTCCGTACCGTGGCAGTGTATGCATTTTGCTGAGAAAACCGGCTGTATCACGCTCTCGAAAACTTTAAGGGAATTTTGGTCTTCCACAGCGGATAATCCGAAGCAAATGGACAAGGAAAGAAGCGGGTAAATTAAATATTTCATAATTTGTTGGAAATACAGGTAACATATATAATGTTACGGCATGAACGCTGTCTTGCAAGAGTCTAGAGATAAAAACGAAAATTTAGTGGATTGGAGCAAAGAACTTTGGTTCGCTCTCCTTTTTCTGTGCATTGGATTTACCGTTTGGCCACTTATGATATATTTCTTGGGTCGTGCGGTTGGCATCGAATACTTTACGGAGATGCCTTTGAGAGTCTGGGCAGAACAAAAAGTGTATGGACCTCTTGCTGAAGGAAGCCACCGGTTTGTGTCCAGGTTACTGTTTCTGTGCTTTCCGTATCTGCTTTCTTTTGTCATTCGGTTTAGCTTACGGAAGGTTCGCAGCGCCGAATGATTCGGCTATTCCAGCGTAATTAGGTTTTCTTGATAATCGTAGAAGGAGGAATATTTGCCGCCTTTTTCGATGAGGTTTTCATGCGTGCCTTGCTCTACGATTTTGCCTTTTTCCAAGAATACAATTTGGTCGGCCTCTCTAATCGTGCTAAGTCTGTGAGCGATAATCAAGGTAGTTCGTTTTTTGATTAGATTGGAAAGCCCTTCTTGAATATACCGCTCGGTTTCTACGTCTACGCTGGAAGTCGCTTCGTCAAGTACGATAATTGAAGGGGACTTGAGAATCGCTCTAGCCAAGGTAAGCCTTTGTTTTTCCCCCATGCTTAACCTGATGCCTCTTTCACCAATCACGGTGTTCCAATGGTCTGGAAGCTTTCGAACAAAATCAAGAGCGCATGCCGCATGAAGGGCCTTTTCCAAATCAGAGTCCCCTTTCGACCGATCTGCAAGGAGTAAGTTTTCCTTGATTGAAGCATCGAAAAGAAAAGGATCTTGGGAAACGAAACCGATGTTTTGTCTCAGATCTTCAAGCCTTAGGTTTCTCAACTCTGCGTTTCCGATCCTTATGGAGCCTGAATTCGCATCATAATACCTAAGAAGTAAATTTGCGATCGTACTCTTTCCCGCGCCTGTTGGGCCCACTAAAGCGGTAGTGCTTTGGTTAGGAATTTCAAAATCAAGATTTTCAACAATATTTCCCCTGCTCCCATATGAAAATGAAACGGACTGAAATCGAATGCTGCAATCGGACTTTGGAAAAGATACCGGTTCGGGCGGGTTTTGGATTCGAATAGGTTCATCGAGAATCTCAAACACTCGTTCGCCCGATGCCTTGCCTGCGGAAACCAAATTGTTGATTGAAACAAGTTGGCGCACGGGTTCGTAAAAAATGTTCGCATAAAGCAGAAAGGCAAAGAATTTGCCGGTGGTGAAATTCGGATCATTTTGCAGCAGATGGGCTCCCATGCCGACAACTGCGAGAATACCCAAAGATGAGGTGAAACTGGCGCTTGGCCCTTGTACGGACCAGCGGTACATGGCTCGCAGGGAGCGCTTTTGCAACTCGATGCCAATTTTCCTAAACCTCTTAATCTCCCGATCCCGGAGCGCGAAAGCCTGTATCAGACGATTCCCCTGAATGTCTTCGACGAGCAGAGAATTAAGCTCACCTGAAGTTTCTCTTACTTCTCGCCAATTCTTTTTCGATATTTTCGAATAGCGAAAGGCCATAACCATCAAAATCGGCAAGGGCAGAAAAACCAAAGCGGCTAGCCTGGGTTCTTGGGTGAACATCATAACGGTTGCCCCGATAAGGGTGAGGAGAGCAATAACGCCTTGCTCCGTTCCGTCCAAAATGGCCCGTTCGACGTTTTGGACGTCTTCCACAACTCTGGAGGCAATGTCGCCACTTTTTCTTTTGTCATAGAAACCAATGGGCAAATTCAGAAGTTTGGCATGCAGATCACTCCTGAGCCTCAAAATGACCTTTTGTTCCAACTTGTTGTTGGTTCGGATTCTCAAACAATTAAGAATTTCCTTCAGTAAAAACAAGGATGCGATGATGAGGATTCCTTCCAATAGAAAGGAACCGTCCTTGGAATTTGAGGCGATGAGCCTATCCAAGACTTTTTGAATGGCCAAGGGAACGGTAACCGTTACTAAGGTCATTATGCATGCCAGGGACAAGGTTAACCCAAAGAGCCACTTATGTTGAAAAAGATAAGAGGAAACTCTTGATATAACTTTTTTACTGTTGCTTTGCTTCACGATTTTTGGCGAAAGAATCTAAGAAAAACCTTACTTTCAATTTTGACAAACACGGAACGAAAAATCCTCGAAGGACCAACGGGGGCAACTTTGCTTGACCTGCCCTCACCTTACCAAGCCCACCCCTGCGGTCTTCTTCATTTGCCGCGTTTTTTAGCTAAGATTCGCAAGCATCTGGCAGAAGGCTTGCCACAAAGTTATCGGCGAAACTTCACCAAGGGCTTTGATGGCTTCTTGTGTCTGCACCTTGGAGTAAACCCCGATGAGGTTATCCAGTGCGTTAAGGACTCAAAGGACGATAAGGAACTTGACGCAAAGCTGTGTAAGTTGTTTCCGGAAGATTTGAAGGCTGCAATCTGGAACCGTAAAGTCGTGCAGATGGGGACTGCTGATATGGCAAAGGAAAAACTTCAGGAAGTGAAGAAAAACCTCAGTGCGGAGGGAAGGGAGGATTTGATTTCTTTTGCGGACGTGATTGATTTCGATGAAAGAAAAATTCCCTGAGACCTAAACCCTTTTGACGGTGAGAAGGGTGACGTCATCTCGTTCGGAGTCTGCGGCGGAAAACTCATCGAGTTGCTTGACCAACATGCGATTGAAATCCTTTGCGGAACTTTTTGGGGAAGAGGCCAGGAGCTCGCTCAATCGATGAGTTCCAAATTCCTCTTTTTCTGAATTTGCGGCCTCTGTGACTCCATCGGTGTAAAGAACAAGCATATCGTTCCTTTCGAATGATGATTCACAGTCTTCAATCATTTCCTCAAACAAATGGGGGGGAACCATCCCCAAAGCCATTCCGCCACCATGAAGTTTGGATACCACAAACTCACCATCTTTAGTCTGTTTGCCGAGCAGCGAGGGTTCATGGCCTGCCCGTGCATAGGTAATCGAATTCGCTTGAGTGTCAATGACTGCAAGAAACAAAGTAATGAACATGTCATCCCGAATCCTTTTTTCCAATTCGAGATTGAGACGTTTCAGTACCTCGGACGGAGTTCGGTTTTTGGTGACGTAGTGACGAAGGTTCGTTTGACAAAGGGCCATGAGCAAGGATGCAGGGACTCCCTTACCGGAAACGTCTGCGATGGATACGGCGAATTTTGATGAGCTAAGCTTGTAAAAGTCATAAAAGTCACCGCCGACTTGGGATGAGGGCAGATAGAGCGCGTCCACCTCCAAACCCTTGCAATCCGGGAATTTCTGGGTCAGGAAGAGCTCTTGTACGTCACGGGCAAGGGTCAAGTCGGAATCCATTCTACTTTTCGCCAGACGGAGGTTCATCGCATCCGAATTATTGATTGCCAAAGCTGCCTGCTCGGCAAGCGAATTGACCAAGGAATGGTCCATTTCGGAGAATGAAAGGCCATTGGATGGATTTGCTACGACGAGCACGCCCAAAACCTTGTCGTTGTGAATCAAGGGGGAAAAGACCATAGAGCGTACCGCTAATGAAGGGTCGGTGTGTTTGACGATTCTTGGGTCATTAATGGCATTGGCAACGAATACGGGCTTTCCGGTCTTGGCAACTTCTCCGACGATGCCCTCGCCTTCCTCCAAAACTTCTGAAGCAAGAATCTTTTCAAGGAACCTAGCCCTAGGCTCCTTGGCTTCATCGAGAATTTCTCGTAGTGCTCTTTGTGGAGGGAAAAGGCCTTCGGTCGCTACTCCCTGAAGCCTACCGTTGGGGAGTTTCTCATAGACGCAAGAACTCATTGCTCCAGTTGTAATGACGGCCGTATGAGCGATCCTCTGGTACAAATCCTTGCGAGCCACTCCGTCTCCGATTGCAACGGCAAGGTTGTGCATGAATTCAACCACAATTTCCTTTTCCTGCTCCAAACGAACTTTCTCCTCTCTCAAGGCATTGAATTTCCTTGTTTCTTTTTTTGAGAAAAGAATAAGAAGAAAAATTCCGGCCAAGAAACCTATTCCCAAACAAAGGATAGCCATAATTCGAAACCTAACGAGTTTTTACGGACTCGTCGTTGTTATGTTCGAGATAGTTAACGACGTCGGAAAACATTTTCAGGTTTTTTTCGTTTAGTTGCATCAACGTTTTGTGAGCATCGTAGATGGTATCCGAACAAGCTTCCACCCCATTGCCCCCAGAATGCAAATTTTCCAATTGATCGACGTCGGATACTTGCATCGAACTAATTTCACAGATTTTGTGAATACCGAGATTCTTCACCGTTTCCAAGTTGCGATCTCTAAGGTTGATCAGAGTGAGGATACCCGAACTCTCGGCCTTCCTAAGCTTTACGGCAACACCCACCAAGATACCGAGAAAGGTGCTGTCTACGCTTAGGCATTCTTGAAAATCAATTACAAAATTCAGTTGTCCCGCTTGAAGTCGATCCTCGAAAAACTTTCGCAGAGGACCACAATTCAAATACGAAGCCTTTTGAAAAACACGCAGAAAATCTTTTTTTTGTCCGATGTGAACCTGAAAATTGGATTCTTTGTTCACCGGGCAAAAAAATTTAAATTCAGAAGAGAAATCAGAATGAAGACTTCGCCATCCGGGATACGCTCCGGAGAAATTTCCGATCTTCAGAACAATCGCAGTCAGTTTGCATATCGATGAATGGATGAGGACAAAATCGATTCGTGCAAATGCAAATCAGTAAGTGATGGATCATGGGACTGTTCCACTTTCCATCCATTATCAGCGAGGCGAATTTCTTCTTCGGAGCGGAGGGTTTTCTCGTTATGATTCCAAATCAATGAACCCTGTCCGTGTGGAATTGCCCTGATGGGGCTGCAGGTCTTGCGTTGCATGGGCAAATTTAGACGAAAAAACGCGTCTAAGCCAGAGCCTGTTTGATAAGAGAAAAATCCGGCAATTGCTTGGGGTCGTCCGAAGACCAGGAAAACCTAATCGTGCCTTCCTTGGAAACAACGAAGGCAGACCGCTTGGACACACCTTCAAACCCAATGAAATTATCGTAAAGGACACCATATTCGGAAGAAACCTTCTTGTTGAAATCGCTCAAGAGAGGAAAATTCAAATTTTCCTTTAGGGACATGGCTTCTTGCGCGAAGGGACTGTCCACGCTTATACCGTACACTTTGGCATCCAAATCCTCGTACGCAGATAAATCGTCCCGGACGGAACATGCTTCCTCCGTACAAACTCCGGTGAAGGCGAATGGGAAAAAGAGCAACACGACGTTGTGTCGACCCTTGTGTTCACTGAGACAGACGTCTTCGAGTCCATCGGGCGTTTTTGTCTTGAGGGTGAAATCTGGCGCATCCACGCCGTTTTGAAGAGTCATGGTTATGGTTATTTTGGGGGTTGCAAAGTAGACTTTGCTAATGCGCTGAACATCGAAAGCAAGCGGAAATGTTAAAATAAATAAAAGAATGAAAATTCTTCGCTCGTAGAAAGGCTAGATTCCCTTAATGTAATCTTTTAAATTAATGAGTGTAAAAGAGTTATTATCCAATGCCGAAATTTTCATCGGTGAAGAAGAATTGACGGAAAAAATTTCCAAAGGACAGACCCTGCGAGTTAAGTTTGGCGTGGATCCGACGAGACCTGATTTGACCTTTGGCCATATGGTTGTTTTCAATAAACTAAAGCAGTTTCAAGATGCAGGTCATGAAGCGATTCTATTAATTGGAGATTACACGGCTAGAATTGGAGACCCCAGTGGACGTTCCGAACTTAGGCCTGAATTGACTGCTGAAGAAGTAAATGAAAACGCCAAGACTTATCTGGACCAAGCGTTCAAGATTTTGAGTCCCGAAAAAACCATTGTTCGCAGAAACAGCGAATGGTTTTCTAAAATGAATTTTGCGGATGCCCTCAATTTGACTCGGAAAATGACGGTTGCCCGAATGCTTGAAAGGGATGACTTTGACAAGCGGTTTAAGGAAAACCAGCCTATTTCCATGGTTGAGTTCATGTACCCGCTTATTCAGGGTTATGATTCGATCATGTTGAATTCGGACATCGAATTGGGTGGAAGCGATCAATTGTTTAACATGCTGGTTGGCAGGAGTTTGCAGAAGGACAGAGGGGAAAGTCAGCAGGCAGTTCTTACCCTTCCCTTGCTCGTTGGTCTGGATGGTGTCCGCAAAATGTCTAAGAGCTATGATAATTACATTGCATTTAATGACAGCCCAAGGGATATGTTCGGCAAAACAATGTCTATTTCCGATGATGCGATGTGGGAATATTTTCGTCTACTTTTGCTCGAAGGAGAAGACGGGTTGGAAAGGATGAAAAGCGATCACCCTATGGCAGTCAAAAAGGAATTGGCGAGAAAACTAACCGCTCTTTTCTACGGTGACGAACTTGCTGAAAAGGAGTACGATTCCTTCTCACAGGTATTTTCTCAAGGGGAAATACCCAAGGAAATGGATCAAATTTTGGCGACTGACACCGGTCTCGAGTTTCCAACGATATTGGACGCCCTAAGCTTATCGGATGCATTTGCTTCCAAAGGCGAGATAAGGCGTTTATTTAAGCAGGGCGCCATCAAAATAAATGGCGAAAAAATAGAGGATTGTGATTTTAAATTGGATTCCATTTCCCAAGAAGGGATCGTGGTCAAAGCCGGAAAAAAGATATTTCTTAGGATCTTACCCTAACTGATCGAGCTTACGTAAAAATGGAGCCGTCTTGCTCTTTTTGTTTGTAAGTATTTTTTCCACTGTGCCTTGATGCAGCAAACGTCCGCCTCCGTTCCCTCCTACGGGACCCAATTCGATGAGATAATCAGCTTCCGCAATAAGATCGACGTCGTGTTCGATCAAAATAATCGTGTTTCCTTCATCGACCAGTCGATGCAAGAGAAGGATTAGGTTCTGGCAGTCCTTGGTGTGTAAGCCAATGGTGGGTTCCTCAAGGATATAAAGATTTGGTCTCGATTGAGCTCGATGGCGATATTTCCCTTTGTCGATTCCGGATGCAAGTTCCGCTCCGAGCTTTAGTCTTTGGGCTTCTCCTCCCGAAAGGGTCGGTGAAACTTGGCCGAGTTTTAGGTAATCCAAGCCGGTTTCGATCATGATGCCAAAGGTACTTTTAAGAAAATGATCAAAGTTGAAGAAGCGTTCGGCTTCGGCAAAATTGAGGTCCAAAATGTCCGCAACGCTTTTACCCTTCCACCGCAGTTCAAGTATCTCCCGCCTGTACCTCAAGCCCTTGCATTCTTGGCAGACGACGTAAGAATCTGGCAGGAAATTCATTTCCACCTTGTTTTTCCCAACTCCCTTGCATGCCTCGCACCTGCCCCCTTTGACGTTAAAGGAAAAATCACTTGCGGTAAGCCCCTTGGCTTTGGCTTCCGGCAAATTCGCCATTAGTTTTCTGATATGATCCCAAATTCCGAGATAAGTCGCTGGAGTCGATCGTGAAGTTTTTCCAATGGGGCTTTGGCTCACTTCAATGACTTTGCCAAAATGATTTCCGTTGGTTAGTTTGTAATTTTGTTTTCGCACGACCCGTGTCTTGTTCTCCGTAGCCTCCCGAATTCCATCCTTGAGGACGCCGCGTATTAGGCTGGACTTACCCGAACCGGACACGCCGCAGACAACGACTAGGCATTCCGTGGGAATTTGTACGGACACGCCCTTTAGGTTTCTGTAGTGAACGTCCGACAGTTCCAACCAAGTTCGTTTGACCGATTTTTCCTTGGTATGGCAAAGCTCCCTTCGGCTTTTTCTCAGAGGATGAGGAATCCCGTTTCGCATGTATTGACCGGTCAGTGAACGTTTATTTCGAAAAACCTCATCGGGCTTGCCATGAGCTACGATTTCACCCCCTTGTCTTCCGGCCAAGGGCCCTACGTCGATAAGGTAATCCGCTTGCTGAATGGTCTCCTGATCATGTTCGACTACGAGAAGAGAATTCCCTCTTGATTGCAGTTCCCTGAGCGATGCAATGAGCCTCGAATTATCCATGGGGTGTAAGCCTATCGAAGGTTCGTCCAGAACGTAAAGTACGCCCGATAAATTGGACCCCAGTTGTCCAGCCAATCTGATGCGCTGAGACTCCCCTCCGGAAAGCGACGAGGTTTCTCTATTCAGACAAAGGTAATCCAGCCCGACCTTTTCCATAAAAGAAAGCCGATCAATGACTTCTGGGACTATGGCATTGATGATTGGCTTTGTTTTTGAGGAAACCTTGACCCGTTCAAGAAAGGAGATCGCATCCCGCGGGGCAAGTTCGAGCAACTGGGGCAGAGAGAGGGAGCGACCTTTTTGGTCGAAGATCACTACGTTCCTTCCAATGGGAGCAAGTCGTTCACCTTGGCATTCCGGGCAGGCCTCTCCATCTTTCAATTGCCACCAATTGCCGTTGGCGGGCAAACGATCCTTCATCCAATCGAAAATCCGACCGTACCCATGGCAGAACGAACACCAGCCTTTGGGAGAATTCCAAGATAATATGGAAGGTTCAAGCTCGGGGTATGCCTCGCCGGTTTCAGGATCAATGAGTTTAGTGGAGAGCCAAACGACCTCCTGGTCCTCGGAAGTCAAAAGCCCGCACCTACCCTTGCCAACCTCGATGGCTCTTGCAATAAAGGCGGAAAGCCTTTTTGGCATTGAAGTCCAGCGCGCAACCACGGCTTCCACGTCATGCGCGACGTATCTGTCCAATCCCTGAAAATTTTCGGTGGCAATGAATTCTTGATCGCATCGGACTTCAGGGAAGCCCTGTTCGCGAGCCCAGTTGATCAATGGTTTGTGATGACCTTTTCGGTTCGTAACCAAAGGAGCAAGAAGAACGACGGAATTTTTTTTATTTGGGACATTCTTTTGCAAAATCTGACGAATCTTTCCGGATACTTGAGGGAAGGTGGATGTGACCAACGGCCTTCTTCCGCGAACACTTAATTGAATACCCGCCCTTGAGTAAAGAAGCCGGAGGTGTTGGGCCACTTCTGTGATCGAAGCCACGGTGGACTTTCGAGTGCCTCTCGTAACCCGTTGCTCGATTGCAACGGTGGGGGATAATCCATGGACTTCATCGACCAGTGGCTTTCCAAGTTGCTGAACGAATTGCCTGGCATAGGATGACATAGAGTCCATGAACCGTCTTTGTCCTTCGGCAAAGACAACATCAAAGGCAAACGATGATTTTCCTGAACCTGAGGGTCCGGTAACGACGACAAATTGGTTTGCAGGCATCGTAAGGCTGACGTTCTTGAGGTTATTTTCTCTCGCCCCCAAAACTCGAATGGATCTTTTTCCTTTTGTTCTTTTGAGACCGCCACCCCTCTTTATGATAGACTGATCTCCGAGAGGTTTTCTTATCGAAAGAGCGGTGGCCGTATTGAGAGTGGAAAACGATTCGGGTGGTCCCGACGCCACTTTCCGTCCTCCTGATTTTCCTGCTCCGGGGCCTAACTCAAGTATCCAGTCCGCGCTTTTCAGTACCTGCGGATTGTGTTCAATGACAATCAGCGAATGACCTGCATCTCGAATTTCAAAAAGACATTTCAAAAGCCTGTCCACGTCCTCGAAATGCAAACCGGTCGTGGGCTCGTCAATAAGCAAAAGGCAGGGCTTTACGCCTTTCGAGAAATCGCTCATGTACTTGACTAGTTTCAGCCTCTGTGATTCTCCTCCGGAGAGTGTATTCAGGGGTTGGCCCAGCTTCAAATACCCCAGCCCCACTTTGCTTAACATCGAGAGCTTGCGAGAGGTTTTGGGAAGCTGGGAAAACCTGGACAATGATTCTTCGATGGTAAGGTTCAAAACCTCAAAAACGGACAAACCATCCAGTTTTACTTCCAAAAGGTCGTCCTTGAATCTTTTGCCTTCGCAGTGTTCGCAGGGAATTTGTATGTCGGAAAGAAACTGCATCTCCACTTCTTGGTAGCCCAAGCCCTTGCATGCCTCACACCGCCCGTTCCCGGAATTGAAGGAAAAGTCTCCCGCAAAAAAACCGAGGCGTTTCGCATCATCCGTCCTTCCGAACGCCTCTCGGATCGGGCCCCAGGCGTCGGCATACATGACCGGATTGGATCGGGGCGTTCGGGCAACCGAACTCTGGTCTATCAGAGCAACCTCGGAGAAGGAGTGATCCGAACGAACTGACGGAACGGTTTCACTCTTCGTCAAACCATCGTGGATGACTTCATTGAGTAAAGTTGATTTTCCCGAACCGGAGACTCCCGCAATGCACACGAATTGGCCCAAGGGAATGCTTTGACTGAAGTTTCTCAGGTTGTGCCGGGAGGCTTTTTTGATGCGCAAGTATTTCGAAACCTTTGGATTTGTGATATCTTTTGAATCTCCTTTGTTTCGACTGGGGTTATTGTTCAACCACTTTCCCGTTAGGGAGCGTGTGGATCTTAGCATTCGAGCAACGGTTCCGTCGAAAATGATTTCCCCGCCATGGGCTCCTGCGCTCGGTCCAAGTTCTATAATCTTATCGGCGGCTCGAATGACCTGCTCGTCGTGTTCGACTACGCAAACGTAATTGCCCGCATCCGCGAGACTTCTCAGAATTTGAATCAGTTTACCAATGTCTTGGTCGTGCAAACCAATGGTGGGTTCATCGAGAGCAAAGAGAGTATCCGTAAGGGAAGCGCCAAGACAGGCGGTAAGGTTAACGCGTTGGGTTTCACCTCCGCTTAGGGTGTTGGCGGCTCGATCGAGGGACAGGTAACCAAGCCCAACCATTTGCAAGTATTCCAAACGGGTTTTGATCCCCTGTAGGGAGACGTCGGATTTTGGGTTGCCGGAAAGCGGGACTTTTTCTATCAGAGCATAAAGTTCGTCAACTGGAAGTCGGTACAGTTGGGGAAGGGTGAATTTGCGCCATTGCCAAAGAAGAGACTCGTTCTTTAGGCGATCTCCGGAACAGGATGGGCAAGTGAAATAACCTCGGTATTTCGATAGAAAAACCCGGACGTGCATTTTGTAGGTTTTCTTTTCAAGCCATTTGAAGAACTTATTGATTCCGTACCACTTGCCGTTCCCCTCTGAGTAATTGGGATCTCCCTCCCAAACGAAAGTTTTTTCCTCTTCGGACAATGCGGACCAAGGAAGGTCATCCCTGAGTCCGATCATCCGAGCATTTTCAAGTAGGTCATTCTGGCAATGACCATATACCTTCCCGTTAAACGGACGGATGGCTCCCTCGCGGATGGAAAGATTCGAATCGGGAACAACCAATTCCGGATTAATTTCGATCACTCGTCCAAATCCCTTGCATTGCGAGCATGCCCCAATGGGAGAATTGAAGGAAAACATGGACGGGGATGGCTGGTCAAAAACTCTGCCATCTTCGGGTGATCTCAATCCTTCATGCAAATGAGCAATCAAGCAACCTTCGGAATCACGAGCCTGCCCGCATCCAAAGCCACCGCCGTTGACTGTGGTGATTGCTTCGACGAGTCTGTTGCGATTTGATGGCCGAGTGGTCAAGCGGTCCACAACCACAAAAACTTCCTTTCCGAGTTTGATTGAATCTTGGCAATCTTCGATCCTTTGATAGCCATCGCTCGTCAGAATTCGACCGTATCCGGTTTTTATGAGATGGTTCAAGAATGGTTTCTGTCCCAGCGATCTTGGCTTTTCCACGATAAAACCGACGTAAACCAACTCTTTGGTTTTTTTGCCAAGCAGGCCCTTGGCCAATGTCTCTGGGCTTTCAAAAGCAATTCTTTTACCTGAACTGGGATCGAAAAGTTCGGCAACTTGGGGAAACCACACTTTGAAATAATCGCACAATTCCGTCATAGTACCAACAGTGGATCGAGAATTTCGGATCGTGTTCTTTTGCTCGACTGATATCGAAGGGCGTATATTGAACACCCCATCCACCTCAGGTCTTGGCATGGTATCCAGAAATTGCCTTACGTAAGGACTGAAAGTCTCCACGTATTTTCTCTGACCTTCGGCGTGGATCACATCAAAGAGCAAAGTGGTTTTACCCGAACCGCTCAATCCGGTGAAAACCGTGATTTCTCCGGGAGACAAGTCCAGATCCAAGGACTTTAAATTGTTTTGTTTTGCTCCTCTAACTAAGATTTGGGAGGCGGTTGCGGACATATTCCTTGTTCTAAGATAAAAAATTCCGAACGCAAACTGGGAGAAAAATATGGCGTCCCGTAGGGGATTCGAACCCCTGTTGCCGGGATGAAAACCCGGTGTCCTGGACCTGACTAGACGAACGGGACAACAAGCTACCAATTATGAAAGAAATATTTCTTTTCGCAAGACCAAACGATTTGGAATATCAACCTCTGAATGTTTGACTTTACGTCGATGTTCTATAATTTCTTCGGTTTTTCTTATGAAACCTACCTACAACCCCTCCAAACTACGCAGAGCTCGCAAGTTTGGCTTCCGCAAACGCAACCAAACAAGCGCTGGTAGAAAAGTGCTTCAAAACCGTCGGCGAAAAGGACGAGCCAAATTGACTGCATCGGTTGCTCGAAGATTTCGCTAAATATTAGGAATCTCCCCCATTGACGATTGTCTCGAATCGCTTGTCTCAACGGATGCGGTTGAGAAAATCCTTCGAATTCAAGCAAGTTAAGCGTAAGGGTATGAGGTTTCGCGACAATGCCCTTTGGGTGCAAGGCTACGTAGATGAATCCGTCGGAGCTAAGAAAATTGGAATTATTGCCACGAAAAGACTGGGAGGGGCGGTGCGTCGAAACCTTGCCAAAAGGAGAATGCGAGAGCTCTTTAGGCAAAGCCAACATCTCGTCAAACCCGGATCTCATATCGTAGTACTTCCTCGTACCGAATCCCTTGCTTTATCTTATGGCGAACTCCGGAAAAGGTTTCTAAAATTGATCGCCTCTACTTTTATGGAAAAATGAAAAATTACTTGATTGGAATAGGATTTCTACTGGCTGCCTTTTATTTGCTTTGGCAGCAAGGTGAAGTTGCCCGGGAACGATCGGTCGAAGAAGGGCTTTTGGATGAAAACCAACCTCCTGAGGAAACGCAATCACTCCAACAAGAACAACCAGGCGAAGAGCTGATGATCGAGGATCCGAAGCCCCATGCGGATAACCGCGGGGAGGATGCCTTTGAGGTCCTTGAGAAAGCGCCCGAAGAGCAGCTTTTTCAAGGCATGGCCAATGATTTTTCCACTTTGCAATTCTCCAACATCTCGGGAGCCATCAGAAAAGTGGAACTTAACGAGATAGATAGATTGAGCAGAGAGTTTTCCATGGAACATCCGGATGAGCCTTTTCTTGGCCTTTCTTTCGAAGATGAAAATGGAAACTTGATCAAGGGTTTGATCGGCAAACCGCTTGCATTCGATTTAGTTGAAAAAACAGCTGATGAGGTCATCTATCGATGGGAATCCGGAAAAAAGTTACGAATAGAAAGAACCTACACCAGAAGTTCAGGCAATGGTTATCAATTCGATCATTCGATTCTAATCACAAACATAGGTTCACAAGCTCTTGGTCTGGACCGCTTGCGGCTGAATCTTGGAACTGCGAAGAAAATTGAAAGAGATTACAATCCATTCGATTACGCTTCGACTTATTTGAACGTGGGATACTACAACTCCGGCCCCGCCCTTCCCGAAGGCTGTTCCTGCGCCACCTGCAGCGGGAGGATAGACGGTGAGAAAGACGAATTCATTCAAGTGAATGAAATGGGTCCGAGCGGTCGCATGGAAACTCGGTATTTGTCTCAGGCGCGGTGGGCCTGCGTAAACAATCAGTTCTTTGTCAACCTAGTTAGGCCAAAAAAGGATATGGCGGACGTCCGGATATCGGGTCAATCGATTCGGACCCAAGGTGAAGAAGATCCGGTCGGGGTAAAGGGTTCGATGTCTTTTCCATTGGGCTTTCTGGAACCGGGAGCATCCAAGGAATATCACTTTGAGGTGTATGCCGGACCCAAGGACTACATGGGTCTGAAAAGCTTGGGAGCCGATCAGAAGAAAGTCATGCAATTCGGAATCTTTTGGTGGATTTCCGAACCTTTGAGCTGGGCTTTGAACTTTCTGAGCGGAATGTTGGGCAGTTATGGTCTTGGGATCATTGTACTTACGATAATGGTAAAGCTAATCCTTTGGCCGTTAACCGCTCAAGCCACTCGCTCGCAAAAGAAAATGCAGGCATTGCAGGGGCCAATGGCAAAGTTGCGTGAGAAGCACAAGGGAAATTCCACAAAGCTGAATCAGGAAATGATGAAGTTTTATAAGGAAAACAAGGTGAACCCTTTCGCGGGATGTTGGCCGATTTTGATCCAAATCCCGATCTTCTTGGGAATGTTTTGGATGTTGCGCTCTGCGGCGGAATTGTACGGACAGTCCTTCTTGTGGGCAGACGATTTGTCCGAGCAGGACAAGGTCACCACGCTCCATGGGTTTTCGATTAATCTTCTACCCATTTTCATGGTGGCAACGCAATGGTTGCAAATGAAACTCAACCCTATGCAGATGGGGCCTGAAATGAGCGAAGCGCAAAGGATTAATGCAAAAATGATGCGATTCATGCCTTTTATGTTTCTCATTTTCCTATATTTTTTCTCTTCCGCATTGGTTCTTTATTGGACCGTGCAAAACCTTATGACGATCTTGCAAACTCTGGTTACAAAAAAAGAGCCCATTAGGGGAGATAACTCCACCAAGGGACAGGATGATCAGGTAGAACCGACCACTTCCTCGAAAACGAGGAACCTCAGCGTTGAATTAAGCGATGAAGAAAGGAAGAGTCGCAACCAATTGGGGCTGAGGATGAAGGGAGAGGTCAACCCAAAGGAATTGGATAGGAAATACAAGGAGCGAGCCTCCAATTATTCCGAAAAAAGATTATCCGAGATGAATGCAGCCAAAAGAAGGCAAGCCTTGGACAAAAAGGATAGACTCGATCAGGCTTATGAGTTTTTGAAAAACTTAAGCAATAAGGATTCTTGACAAGATATTGGTTCCTTTTTTGCTTACTTTCATATGTCAGGGCATAGTAAATGGGCTACAACCAAGCGTCACAAGGCGGCTGTTGACGCAAAACGTGGAAAAATCTTTAGCGTAATCAGCAAGGAACTCACTCTAGCGGCGCGTGACGGCGGAAAAGACCCCGAGTTCAATCCTAGGCTTCGAACCCTTATCACAAAGGCCAAGCAGGCTAATATGCCGGCGGATAATATCGAACGAGCCATCAAAAAGGGAACGGGTGAATTGGCAGGCGTCACCATTGAGGAACTTTTGTATGAAGGCTACGCTCCGGGAGGGGTTGGCTTAATCGTGGAGGTTACGACAGACAACAAAAACCGTTCTGCCTCCGAGGTGCGCAGTACCTTCTCGAAAGGAGGTGGAAACCTGGCTGGCGCGGGCGCATTGGCCTTCAACTTCAAGAGAAAAGGCCAAATCCTCTTGAGCCGCGACAAAATGGACGAAGATTCCTTGACTGAATTGGCCCTTGAGAATGATGCGGAGGACATTGTCACCGAAAAGGAGCATTATGAGATTATTTGTGAAACCAGTCAGTACGATCGATTGGCGGAAGCCTTTGATGAAGCGGGAATTGAGACGGACTCCTCTGAACTTGCCTATTTGCCGAACAACTTGGTTCCGATCAGCGACCACGATACTGCGCGGAAGATACTCAAGTTAATCGAGAGCCTGGAAGACTTGGAAGACGTCAAGGCCGTTCATGGGAATTATGACATGAACGAAGCTTTGCTTGAGGAAATTTCCTCTTAGGATGACTCGACTGGAATCCTTGATGGTTCCAAATTTCATGATGGCCGATAAGAAAACAGAAGAGTATTTGGACGAGTCTAAGCACATAGGGCTTGTGCAATCTCATACTTATATCCATGAAGATCCATTTGAATTGGAAAACGGGCGACTGGAGACTTTCTCGTTGGCCTACGAAACTTATGGAATCCTTGATGAGGACGGATCCAATGCCTTGCTTGTCTGCCATGCCTTGACTGGGGATCACCATGCTGCTGGAATTCGCAAAGATCCCGAAACAGGTGATTTGGAGCGAAAGCCAGGCTGGTGGAATGATGTGATTGGGCCTGGGAAAGCCATCGATACCAATAAGTTCTACGTAGTGTGCTCAAATTGTTTGGGGGCATGCCAAGGATCGACGGGCCCGGCAAGCCTTAAGCCAGGCCAAGAAAAGGAATGGTATGGTATGGATTTCCCGGAATTCACGATCCATGACATGGTCCACGCCCAAAAGAAGCTTTTGGATCATTTGGGCGTTCGAAAATTGTTTGCAGTCGTGGGAGGCAGTATGGGGGGAATGCAAACTCTTCAGTGGATTGTCGATTACCCAAGTTTCGTAGAGCGGGGATTGGTCATTGCGGCAACCCCTCGACATAGTGCCCAAACCATTGCTTTCAATGAAGTCGGCAGACAGGCCATCCGTGGAGACGAGGCGTGGAATCAAGGGGATTATGGTGTGGATAAGGGGCCTTTCCATGGTTTGGGAGTGGCTAGAATGATGGCCCATATCACTTACCTTTCCGACTTGGGAATGGAAGAGAAATTCCGACAGACTCCCGACTGTAAGCAAAATGAAGATCTTACCAAGGTCGTGAACGGTTATTTGGAATACCAAGCTCAAAAGTTCATCGATCGCTTCGATGCCAATACCTATCTTAAACTGACAAGTGCCCTCGATCGCTTCGACTTGTTTGGCAAGCATGGTCTGGATGATACCCTAAAAGACGTCTCATCCAAAGTTCTGGTAATTGCATTTTCAAGCGATTGGCTTTACACGCCAAGTGAAAATCAATGGGTTGTGGAATCTTTGCAACGGTTGGGAAAGGAGGCTTCTTACCTTGAAATGCCTGATACGCATGGGCACGATTCCTTCCTGAAAGGATCTGATGATTTTGATCGAGCTGTGCGGGTCTTTTTTTCCGGTATGGATAAGAAGGAAGAAGAGGAGCAGAATCTTGGAAGGTTCAGGCAAGTAAGCAGCAGATACGAGGTTAAGAAAGAAGCTGATTTTAAGGTGATTGACGATTGGGTTTCCTCCGGACAACGCGTCTTGGATCTTGGATGTGGGCGGGGTATGCTATTGGAATACTTGCGAGATTCAAAGCAAGTGCAGGGCTTGGGAGTGGACGTCGATCGCTCCAAGGCAATCTCTTGCATCGCACGCGGTGTTTCCGTTTATCAGCAAGATATTCGTCACGCCTTGGCCAACCTGCCTGATGACTCCTTTGACTGGGTTATTTTTTCAAGGATGGTTGAGGAACTGCCTGAGCCAGGAGCGGTTATCCTGGAGGCATTACGGGTTGGCAGAAGAGTTGCGGTCAGTTTCGTTAATCACGCGTATTGGAGGAATCGCTTGAACTTTTTGGGAAGGGGAAAGAGAGTCCAAAACGAAGTGTATCCGGATAGATGGGAGAAAAGCGGCTTAAGAAACCATTTTTCCATCGAAGAGTTCGAGCAATTTTGCGCTGATTCTCAGGTTGACGGAAATGCTTTCGCAATCGGGCGGAAAGTCTTTCACCAAGGCGATTGGGTAAAGCATTGTTCATTCATGCCCAACCTGCGAGCGGGCTTGGCCATATATGAGTTGATTAAGAATTAGGGGTCTTAGCTTTTGCCGAGATTCCACCTCAACGCCGACCCGTAACCCCACGCCAACCCCACCAGCAACCCGCCTGCGTGGGCCCAATTGGCAACTCCTGCGCCACCGCCTGCAAATCCGTAGATCAAGAACCCGAAAATGAGTATGGAAGCGAAGGGATCGAGGAAAAATCCATCACCCGGGTCATATTTGCATTTTATCCAGATGTAACCGAACAGCCCATACACAACCCCGGACATCCCACCAAAGGCCGGACCCTCCATCCAAAATTGGGTCAAGTTCGAAACTGCAGCCAAGATGAGAACAAAACTGATGAAATGCTTGGGACCTTTTTTCTTTTCAATTTGGCTGCCAAGGTCATGCAACCACCACATGTTAAAAAGGATATGAAAGAAACTGAAGTGAAGAAACATGGGTGTGAAAATTCGCCAAATTTCTCCTGCGACGAATTCGCTCAATCGCCCATCCAGTTTTTCCGAAATAAAGAACTTTCCCACCAATTCAGTGTTTGAGCCGAGTCCGGATAATAAATAGACCGCCGCGCAGGTTATGATGAGGGCCAAAGTCAGCGTACCGGAGGATCGGTCGCGGGAGGCCCATTTCTCTCTCAACTTGTATTCTTTGAAGCCTTGCCTTTTGGGTTTGGGGCTCTCTTCAGGCTGCTCGATTTTGGCTTTCTCCATTGGGCCCGTTGCGATGGAAATGAATTTTTTTGCCTCCGGGTCAGCAAGAAACTCCTTCAGTTCTTCTATCGACCGGTTAATATTATCTTCTTCTGCAACCCAAATGGACCATTTCTGATCATCGTCATCTTTCTCCAGAGTGGAGTCGATGCCCTGACCCTTCAGGAAACTCCAAAATTTGAGAGCGCTTTTTTCCTGATCAAATTCACCTATTCTTCGCATCGGTATTTAACAATGGTGGCTTACAGTTCCAATAGCGAGAAAATGCGTAGGAAAATACTTCAAGAGATTCTTTCAATGGCCCCAGGAAAACCTTAGTTTGATTGGCCTGACCGGTTGGAAAACTCTACTTGTATCTTTCCATATCCGTCCAGATGAGCTCGCAAGACGTCGGCTCTCAACTGCCCAAGAAGTCTCTCTTCCTTCAACCTCGAGGTTACTTCGTGGAGTCTGTCAAGATGGGGGTCAGGCAGAATTTGCAGAAAAGCTCCCGTTTTCCTATCCAAAGTATCTTTTTCCCCTGAAATTTCCTTGAGTTGATTCTTTTTCAAGACCTTGACCTGCTTAAGAAGCGAAAGCTTCGTATTGGTCAAAGACCGTGTGGACACCGACTCAATCAAGGCAACCGCTTCCCTGTCTCTATTGAGTTCAAGAAGAATTCTCCCCTTGCAGAGTTTGAAATAATCCTTTTCGGAGCTCGAACGCTTAGGAAACTTCACGATCAGGTCATCCCATACCCGGAGAGCTTTAATCCTACTGGCGCTCGGGCAGTCAAAGAAGCTTTGGGCAAAGCGAAGTTGATAGTCAAAATTTTCGGGGTTCAGGGAGGATGCTCTTTCAAAGCAATCGAGCATAAAGGATTTTAGCGCTGCCAAGTCCATGATTTCCGCCTCAACCAATTCGTCTTCGAAGAGAAAGAGATAATTAGCGAAATGAAAGTGGTATGCAGGCTGTTGGGGTTCGATTTTCAGGGTCAGCATGAAGAAAGGAAAGGCGTCTAAGGGTCGACCTTTCTCAATGAGATAATTGCCAATTTGCTGTTTAACGACGGCAAGCCTTGGATTTATGGAGTCCGCTTCCAGAAAATAGTTTACGGCATGGTCTTGCTGGCCGACTTTGTCCAGAAATTTCCCGAACAAAATCAGGGCATTGACGTCCTTGGAGTTGTCACTGAGGTAAGATTCGTAGGAAGCAACGATTTCCTGAGCTTTTCTCGTAAGCTCCTGATCGCTTGGTTTGATCGGGTCCTTCGATAAGTCGAAAAATCGATTTTGCATCTCAATGATTTTGGATAACCTTTGGCTGGAAAGCGTGTATTGTTCATTAGCCGCCAGCAAGGGATGCAAAAAAGCGATTCCCGTTATCAAAAGTCGAGCGATCATCAAAGGTGGATTCATTGGCAAGAAAACAACACTTACCATGATCTATGAATGGATCGGGATTTTCAAGCTTGGAACAAAGATCCTTTGGCACTATTTCCATGTTCTTATGTTAAGACCGTCCTTTCTTCTCTTCGCTGGTTTCCTTTTACTTCTTTCTTACTTCGGCAGCGATTGCCATGCGGAGGATTGGTGGTCGCCTTCGGTTTCCTACCAAGAGGTTGTCGACCGAGCAAAACAAGGATCTCCTTATTATCAGGGTTTGTTGGGCATATACCTTCGATCGGGCGAGGCAGGTTGTGTCGTTAATTTGAAGCTATCCAAGCAATGGTCTCAGGCTGCTGCTCGCAAAGACCATCCGTTTGGAAATTACAACCTCGCGAATTTGGCGATGCTCGAGGGCGATTTTGAAACCGCGACTCGCATGTATCAGGACGCAGCGCTCTTGCTTCAGCGTAGGGCGTCGGACGGAGATCCCGTTTCCATGTACTGTATGGGGGAGATTGATTTTCAGGTTATTCCCACCAATGTGCCAAGAGCATTGGAGCTTTTTAAAAAAGCGGCGGATAAAGGATATCCGCAAGCTCAAGCTACGATTGGGGCTCTTTATTTGAAAGGGCTTCCCGGTCTTTTGGAAAAGGACCACAAGAAAGGGATTACCCTATTGTCGAAAGCGGTTCGTTCGAAATCCCTGACCGCTCGCTTCAATCTAGGCATGGCGTACTACAATGGGGATGGCGTTTCAAAGGATCCTTTAAAGGCATCCCAATGGTTGCGTATTGCCGAGCGCCAGAACTTTTCCGAAGCCCAATATACTCTGGGCCTTCTGCTTCTGGAGGGGTCGGGCGGAATAGAAAAAAACACTTCGGAAGGTCTTTCTCTGTTAAGAAAAGCTGCAAGCCAAGAACACCAATTGGCGATTCTTTATCTAAAGAAGCGGGAAGGTACCGGAGGGACAATGGCTATCAAGCCTCAGGCTTCCAACGATGCCACTCGAAAAACCTACGCTACGGATGACCGTTCGACTTTGGAACGAGCAAGACAACATTACACAGGCGTGGGCAAAACCAAGGATTATGAGACGGCTTATCGTCTTTTTCTTCCTCTTGCTCAGGGGGGCAATTCCGAAGCAGCTCGATTCGTTGGGCTTATGAAGCTTACCGGAAAAGGGACAGCCAGAGACACCAATTCAGCCCGTCAATGGCTCTCCATCGCAGCCCAAAAGGGGGACCAGGTGGCCCTTCGTCTTCTCGACGAATACAAATCACTTTTTTAAAGTAAGTGACGTTTGGGCACTATCTTTTTCTCGCGAAAAAAATAAAGTGCCACTATGGCTCACCTATGCCGGTTCGGTTGCTTTAGATGGTACGCTTGGGGTTGGCGCGAATCATGCAAAATGTTGTAAACTTATCAAGATTAACAACATAAAAGGAGCATAAATAATGAA
>TARA_B100000963_G_scaffold120450_1_pt1 | contig 23145 bp, 18 predicted proteins | sample TARA_B100000963 | Tara Oceans TARA_B100000963 (sample SAMEA2622097) | marine metagenome | biome: marine biome (ENVO:00000447); feature: surface water layer (ENVO:00002042); material: "saline water (ENVO:00002010), including plankton (ENVO:xxxxxxxx)" | depth 5 m | reverse complement strand
TGCTCAAGGTAATATGACAGTAAATGAATTTGAAAACCACTTGAATTCAGTTTTGGAAAAACATAAAGACGAAAATATTATTTTAAATTACACATCTACACATGATGTTAATTCTTGGCAAGGAACCTCAGAAGAGCTTTATGGAAATGCTTATGAAATGTTAACTGCGTTTACATACATTTTTCCAGGTATGCCTCTAATATATAGCGGACAAGAGTATGATTTGAACAAACGTTTGTTGTTTTTTGAAAAAGATTTTTTTCCAAAGAAAAAAGGAAAAATGATAACTTTTCTTCAAAAACTAGGAAAACTAAAAAACACCAACAAAGCTCTAAGTACTGGTACAAGGGGGACAGACTACCATTCATTAACTGGATTGGTTAAGATGAAATATGGAAAGGAGAATCAAATTTTTGCATTTGAAAGATCCAATTCAAAAAATAAAGTGATTTTTATTGCAAATATGAGTAAGAATTATGCACAGTTTACAATGGATTATAATGGGGCTTTTAAAACTTTTTCTGACGGGAGGTTAAAGCATATGTCAGATAGTTACGAATATGTGATGAAGCCATGGGAATTTTGGATTTTGTTGAATTAAAATTTTAAATCGTAGATTAAATAATATTAAATTTTTTTCATGAGAAAAATAGTTTTTATAAATCTTTTTTTGTTTTCTCTTTTTCTTTCAATTGCTCAAAGGACTCATCCTACCATAAAGGAGGAGTCTAAAGTTCCTAAATATATTTTACCAGAACTTTTAAAATCTGATAATGGAAAAAAGATTAATAATCAAATTGAATGGGAGAGAATTAGAAGACCAGAGATTTTAGAACATTTTTCAAACGAGATGTATGGAATAGTTCCAGCAAATTCATTGTCACCTGAAGTTAGAATTTTAGAGGAAGCTACAATAGCTCTTAACAGTAAAGCTATTAGAAAGCAGATCCAATTAATTTTTAGAAATAAAATTGACTCAATTTCTTTAAATATTTTGATTTATACTCCAAATAAAAACTTTAAGGTGCCAGCTTTTTTTGGATATAACTTTGCTGGTAATCATTTAATTCATAAAGACCCATCAATCTTAATCGATGGAAAAACAGAAGATCAATTAAGCAGACATTCGAAAGAATATTTTAACCAAAAAAAAAGGGGTGAAAGAACATCTCGCTGGTCTATTGAAAAAATTATCGAATCTGGTTATGGTATCATTACACTAAACTATAATGATGTTGATCCTGACAGAAATGATTTTTCTGATGGTGTTCATTCCCTTCTATATAATATAAATCAAACTAGGCCTGAAGCTCATCAGTGGGGTTCGATTTCTGCTTGGGCCTGGGGTATGTCTAGAGTATTGGATTATTTGGAGACAGATGAGTTAATAGATGCAAAAAAAGTTGTTCTATTTGGTCACTCTAGGCTAGGAAAAACTTCTTTGTGGGCAGGTGCACTCGATCAAAGATTTTGTATTGTAATATCAAATAACTCTGGTTGCGGAGGAGCGGCACTTTCAAGAAGGAGATTTGGTGAGAAAGTATCGGATATTACAACAAATTGGTCACATTGGTTCGCAAAAAATTTCAAAAAATATAGCGAGAAAGAGTCTTTACTTCCCATAGATCAGCATATGTTGATAGCATTAATGGCACCAAGACCAGTTTATGTTGCAAGTGCTAGTAAAGATTCTTGGGCTGACCCTAAAGGAGAGTTTTTAAGTGCAAAGGAGGCGTCTACTGTTTACCAATTGTATGGGCTTCAAGGTCTAGAAGACGAGGAATATCCAAAGGTAAATACACCTATTCATAAAAAAATAGGATATCATCTGCGCGATGGGAAGCACGATGTAACTGAATATGACTGGAGACAATATATAAAATTTGCTAATAAACATTTAGATTAGATTTGCTAAAAAGAACTTCCCCACCAATCTGAATTGGGTCTATAATCTGGTTTTAGCTCATCCTTTCTTCTTTTTTCAACGTTTTCTTTAATCTTTATTTTATGTTGATTCAGCCATTTTTTTTCTTTCTCTTTATTATAAATTGGATCAACCTCAGGTATTTTTGCATTAGTTGAGATAAGCCACTCCTCAAGAGTTTTATTTAACTTGGAGGCTATTTTGGGATGCTGATTTACGATATTCATTTTTTCACCAATATCATTTTTTAGATTATACAACTCATTTTTCCCATCTTCGAAATATTTGATTAATTTCCAATTCCCCATTCGAACAATTGCACTTGGATCTCCACCTTGATTTCCATAATGAGGATAGTGCCAAAAAATTGGACGTTCACCAAATGTTTCTCCTTTCAGCAGGGGTACTAAACTTTTCCCATCCACCTCAACTGGATTTTCTATTCCTGCTAACTCTAATAAAGTAGGGAATAGGTCCGCTCCCATTACTGGAGTATCTATTTTTTTTTCACGAATATTTAACTGAGGTGTTTTGATAAAAAAAGGAGTTTTTGTACCTGCCTCCCATTGATAACCCTTTCCCCCTCTTAAGGGCAAGTTACTTGTAGCAAATGCATCTCCTGCAGAAACTCCACCATTATCAGACACAAAAATAACCACTGTATTTTTTTCTAAATTCAGTTCATCTAGTGTTTCTAGTACATGACCAACTGCGTCATCAGTCTGTTCAACTAATCCTGCATAAACGGGACTATCCTGTTTAATTCTCATTGGAAGTCTTTTTTCCATGAAAAATCCCTCCTCAAGTATACCCTGTGCCTCTGCTTTATCTCTATATCTCTCCCATTTCCCCTTAGAGGTCTGAATTGGTGCATGAACAGCATAAAAACTCAGGTAAGCAAAAAATTTATTTTCTTTATTTTCTCTAATAAAATTGGCAGTCTCTTGAGCAAGCTTCATAGAAAGTGAAATTCCTTTTTCCTCAGGTTTATCCTCTAGAAAAGGATTGTTAAAAGGTGAAAAAAACCCTCCAGAGTATGGACCACCCATTCGATAACCACCCTTATTTATTTCAAATCCATGGTCAGTTGGTAAAGATTTTTCTTTTAATGATCCTAAATGCCATTTTCCTGCAAAAAAGGTTTTATAATCATTCGAGAGAAAAACTTCGGGGAGGGTAATCATTTCAAATGGAAGGTGATTGACATAGTTACAGGGTAAGAGTTTTGTTTTACGACCTTTAGTTCTCCAATCTATCCCACTTTTAGCTCCAATCCAATCTGTGATTCCATGATTGGTCGGATAAAAACCTGTCAATAAACTTGCTCTTGATGGACTACATACAGATGCATTAGCATAACCCTGTTTGAAAAGAGTTCCTTCTTTAGCAATTCTATCAATATTAGGGGTTTCATAAAAACTGCTCCCCATGACGCTAAGGTCATAGTATCCTAAATCGTCAACAACAATAAATAAAAAGTTTGGTTTTAAATCAGTTTTTTTGCAAGCAAAAATCAAAATAAAACATATAAACAAAAAGATTTTTTTCATTTTAATTAATTTAAGTTTTATATGAGCGCACACTTTCGAAAATAACTGTTCCAAGTATTAAAAATCCACCAAATATAGTATTCAGAATAGGAAATTCACCCAAAACAATCATACCAATAATGATTCCATAAACAGGTTGAATACTACTGATAATGCTTGCGGTGCTTATTGTAAAGTTCCTGAAGCTATAAATGAATAAAGTGTGTCCTGTTGCTGTAGTAAGAAAAGCAAGAATTAAAATTGCAGGTATGGAATCTTTTAAACCTGTCATATCATAGATAAAAAAAACAGGAGACAACAAAACTGAGACAATAATTAGCTGATATGCCATTAATATTGAACCCTCATATTCATAAGCCTTTTTCTTCATAAAAATGTTTCTGATTGAGTAGCAAAATGCAGAAAATACGCCAAACCCGATTGCTTTAAAATGATTGTTTTCTAAATTAAATTCTGGTACCAAAAAATAGATACCTACAATTACCATTAGCCCTAAAAATAGATTTGATTTTTTAAATTTATTATTCAACATTAGTGGCTCTAAAAATGAGGTAATAACTGGATAAGTAAATACTGATAACATACCTATAGCAACACTTGATAATTTTAGTGAAATGAAGTAAGTTATCCAGTGAGTGCCCATTAGAATACTACTTACTAAAATGGTAAAACGATCCTTTTTTTGGATTTTAAAACTAAGTTTTTTGTACTTGCAAAACAGAATTAAAGGTAAAGCACCTAAACAAGTCCTTAAGGCAATGATTATCGGGACTGGAAGGTCAATGAACCTTCCTAAAGCTCCAGATGTACTGATGATTAAAACAGCAATATTAAGCTGAAATAAATTTATTAATGAGCTGTTTTTTTGCATTAAGCCATTTTATAAAACTCTTCCCAACCTTTCCTTGGAGGATGACCTTTTAAAAGTTTATTCGCTAATTTACTATTTGTAATCTTTTTATTTTTTCTATCAAAATAAATTGTTTGATTGAGTTGTTGAGCGATAGTTCCTAAACAAAAAACCTGAGATAATGGAGCAGATACTTCAAATGGAGATAAAGTTTTTTCTATACCTCGGGCTGCATTGATAAAATTCATGAAATGATTAGTATCACTTTTGTAAAACTCAGGTAGATTAGCTTTGAAATCTTTTCCATTACCATCCCCAATAACCTTCAATGTCCTGTGGTGTGACCCCCCTTTAAATGTGAGATCTTTACCATAAATTACTTTACCAGGTCTTAAAGTATTAGGTTTTGGCCTGACCATTCCTTTGTTGGCTTTAATTGTTGTGTCAATTTCTAAATCTCCGTAATCCTTTGGCAACTCAGGGAGGTTATCAACTCCGTCATACCATGTAACATTAACTTTTGGCATAATTCCTCTTTTTGGAAAACTGAATTTTAATGTACTAGATTGAGGATAAAAAAAGTTATTATGTCCTACAATTTTAGTTGGTTCAATTTTGGTTGGTAAACCTAAATTAAGGAATTGATGAAATCCATCCATCAAATGAGCACCCCAATCTCCAAGTGCACCGTTACCAAAATCATACCAGCATCTCCATTGTCCATCAATAAAGTCCTTGTGATACTCGTGATAAGGATATGACATTAGCCAAGTGTCCCAATCTAGTGTTTTAGGAATTGAACTGTTAACTGGAAAACTTTTAATATTTGTATCCCAACCATGCCATCTTCTGCCACCATTCATGTGAACAGTAATTTTTTTAACATTTTTAATTATACCTTTACTAACATAGGTTTTAAACTGATGGTAATTATCCTGGCAATGTCCTTGATTTCCCATTTGTGTTGCAACATTAAACTTTTTAGCTGCCCTAATTAAAATTTCAGATTCATTAAAGGTTCGTGTTAGTGGTTTTTCTACATACACATGTTTTCCTAGTGACATAGATAAAATGGTAATTGGGAAATGAGAAAAGTCTGGAGTTGCCACACTAACAGCATCTATTTTATCTCCCATTTTATCAAACATTTCTCTAAAATCCTTATGTTTACTTGCTTTAGAGTGAGTATCCATAGCTTTAATTGTTTTCTTCCCACCCAAGTTAACATCACATAAAGAAATAATATTTGCAGCACCGGTTGCATACAAATCTCTTATTACACTCGCACCTCTATTTCCTATTCCACAGCATGCTATGTTTAATTTATCATTTGGTAGGGTAACAGCTTTTTGGGTTATCAAACCTTTAGAATCTTTAATTTCCTTCTTAGAAAAAAGCACATGGCTAGGTAAAATAATTAAGGAACCTAATGAAGCCCCTGTTTTTTTTATAAAATCCCTTCTGTTTTTATTAGCTAAAGTATTTTTTAATTTCATGTCTTAATATTTAAATAATAAAATCCTGCATTTAATAATTTAATTTTTACTTTCGTGAACTCTAAATTTGCGATTTTTTTTTTAATTAAACCAAACTTGAATTTATTTGTCTAATTATTGAATAGCTTGATATTATGAAAAAATTAATTCAATTGCAATATATATTACTGGTTTTAACAATTTGTGCTGTTGAAGCACAGGAATTTCAGGGTAGTGCCTTTTATTTGGCTAAGACAAATGTAAATACAGATTTCACAAAAAACATCCCCATTGAAAGAAGACAGTATGTAATTGATAGAATAAAGAGAAATTCTGAAAAAAACTATCAGCTGGATTTTAATAATATTTCTTCTGTATTCTTTGAGGAACAGCGTTTGGAAGCCTCAGGGTCAAGTGGAAGAGGATCTAGTTGGATGTCATCAATGAGTCCAATACAAGGAATATTATATAGAGAATATTCTTCTAAAACTTTCATCAACAGGGTTGAACTTTTTGGAAAATTCTTTTTGATTAAGGATTCTCTGCCTCAGAGTAAGTGGGTTATGTCTGGAGAATCAAAAAAAATAGGATCATATACATGCTATAAAGCTACATTAACTAGAGAGGTCCCACAAAGAGTTTTTGGGTTTGGACGACAAAGTGAAAACAATGAAAATGATAAACCTAAAATGAAAAAAATTGTAATTGAGGCTTGGTTCACCCCTCAAATCCCTGTCGCTACCGGTCCAGCAAAACATAACGGTTTACCTGGTTTAATATTGGAGGTAAGTAATGATAATACCACGATCCTTTGTACTAAAATAGTAATGAATCCTAAGGAAAAATTAAAAATTAAAGTACCAAAAAAAGGAGCTGTAGTAACCTTAAATGAGTATGAGGAAATAAGGACAAAAAAGGCTGAGGAAATGCGTGAAATGTTTAGAAGAAGAGGGGGTGGTGGTGGAAGACCTGGGCGACGGAATTAAAAATTACAGTTTGAAAAGAATACTTTTTTTAAGTTTTTTCTTAATATCAACCAATGTATTACTATGTCAGAACATTGATTTTGAAGGATCAATATATGATTCTGATGGAAATAAGATAATGGGCGCCAATATTGTTGCTATTGAGAAAGAAACTCAAATATTAGATGGTTTTGGTATCTCAAATGAAGATGGCTATTTCAGATTGACTCTAAAAAGTGGTGTTGATTATGATATTAAAATTTCTTTTATTGGATTTAAAGAAGTTACTTTTATTTTAAGTGAAACAAACAATATAAATAGAAATATTGTTTTAGAGGTTCAAGCAGAAACTCTGGATGAAGTTGAATTAGTCTACGAAATGCCTGTGACAATTAAAGGAGATACGATAGTTTACAACGCTGATTCTTTTAACACTGGGTCAGAAAGAAAATTAGAAGATGTTCTTAAAAACTTACCCGGTATAGAAGTGAATGACGAGGGCAGGATAGAAGTTGAGGGCAAAGAAGTTACTAAAATTACTGTTGAGGGAAAAGATTTTTTTGATGGAGATTCAAAGCTCGCTACTCAAAACCTCCCAGCAAATGCTGTAGGTAAAGTAGAAGTTTTAAGAAATTTCTCAGAGGTAAATCAATTAAGAAGTGTTACTAATAATGAAGACAATGTTGCAATTAACATTAGCTTAAAAAGTGGTAAGGATAAATTTTGGTTTGGTGAAATTGGAGGAGGAGGAGGAAATGATGATCGCTTTATTGCTGCACCGAAAATTTTTTATTATTCTAAAGATTTAAGTATGAATATGTTACTAAATTCCAATAATATTGGGGATCCCCCTCTTACTAGGAGAGATTTTTATCGCTTTGGAGGAGGGTTTAATAATCTTAATGCAAGAACAGGGACATCAATAAACATTAGTTCAGATGATGCAGGTATTACGGAATTACAAAATAATAGGGCGAAATCAATAGATGCTCAATTTGGCGCTTATAATTTTAGTTATTCGCCAACTGAAACTGTTGAATTTAGTGGGTTTGCAATTTACTCTCGAGCAGAAAATCATTTAGAAGAAAAAAACACCAGGACTTATAACGTTTCAAATGAAGTTGAAGAAACCTCGGAATTTTCTATCCAGGATACTGAACAAAAATTATATAAGTTTTCCGCAGAATTTAATCCTAATGAGTCGCTTCAATCAGAATATAATCTTTTATATAAAACATCAAATCAGGAGGAGGTCTCTGACTTAACTACTATATCAACCAGAAATGGTTTAAGAGTTCCTGAGCAAATAGGTCAATTAAGACAACAAACTCCCTTTTCATTAAATCAAGAGTTAAGATTTTACTACACTCATAGGGAAAATCATATTTTTTCTCTTGAACTACAACACCTTGCTCAAGAAGAGGATCCATTTTACAGAGCTATAAAACAATTTCAGCCATTTGGTAAAGTTCTAGATCTTAACCAAGATCAAGAGAATTTTAATATCAATCAAGATCGCAATGTTAAAACCGATAAAGTTGAAGGTAAATTAGATTATTATTTTATTCTTTCTCCCAAGGCCAATATAAACTTGACATTTGGCGTGACAGATGTACGTCAAGATTTTGATTCATCAATCTTTCAAATTCTAGATAACAATTCAATCCTGGATTTTAATGAAAATAATCTATTTAATCGTGTTAACTTTCATTTTCAGGATGTTTACTCAGCGCTTCATTACCGCTTTATTAAGGGTATTTTCACTTTTGATCCTGGGGTCACATTTCATTATTACAAAACAACTACTGATCAATTGAATTTAATTACTAGTGACGCGTATTCATTTATTCGACCTGATTTCAGAGTTTTGATGAAGTTAAAAGAATCGGAAACCCTGAGACTTATTTTCCGCTCCACAAGACAATTCACTGATATCAACAATTTGGCTGAGGGATTTATTTTTAGAAATTATAATTCCTTTTTTCGGGGAAATTCCAATTTGGAGGCAGCTTTTTTTAATGTAGTTAACTTGAATTATCAAAGTATCAATATTTTTAATTTCACTAATATTTTTGCCAACCTTAGTTATTCTAGGAGGGATAATGCCATTCAAAATACTACAGCTGTCCAAGGAATAAATAGTGTTAGATCTGCTACAAATTCTGATTTTCCCAGATACACATACACAGCATCAGGAAGAATTGATAAAAGATTTAAAAATTTTAAAGGAGGTTTAAATGTTAACTTCAATTATAGTGATTTTAACAATGTGATAAATAATAACCCAACTGAGTCTATAAATTTTAATCAAAGATATAGTGCTAATATTGCTACCAACTTTAGAAATATGCCAAACCTTGAGGTTGGATATTCATACAATGTTAGAGACTACACTAATGGTAATGTTCAAAGCAAGTTTTTTACTGACTCTCCTTATGCAAGATTTGATGCTTATTTTCTAAATGGTTTTATTTTTGAGGCAAAATATACCTACAATTATTACCGTAATGAGATTCAAACCTTAAATGAATATAGGTTTTTAGAAGCTGAACTATCCTTCAACAAAAAAGGATCTAAATGGGAGTTTGGTATAGCAGCAACAAATATTCTAAATGATACAGAAATTAATCGAGACAGTTTTAATCAATTTTCTGTAACTACAAATTCATATATTATACAACCTCGTTATGTTGTCTTTAAAATCACTTATGATTTGACAACTTTTGCAGGAGGAGGCTCCGGTAAAAGTAAGAAGTGATTAGTTCAACATTCCTATAGCATCAATCCAGTCGACCATATTGTCAAACCAATTATCAACAGGGTAATTAGTTTTTCTCATGCCAAACCCATGTTTACCGTGGTGGTAAAGGTGTAGTTCACAGACATAGTTCTTCTCAGCCCAATCGGCGTAAATTTCAGCACTTGGTATAGCAAGTTTAAAGGCGTCCTCAGTTGTACAAACAATAAAAATCGGAGGCCCATAAGCTGGAGGTTCTTGTTCATCTACGATTTTCATCCACGGATAAATTGGAGCAATGAAATTAGGTCTGTTTTTTTCAGATGACTTATAGGTGGCTTCCATAGTAACAGCTCCACCTGCAGAAAATCCCATAATTCCAATTTTATCAGGATTAATTTCATATTTTAAAGCATTTTCTCTAACATGATTGATTGCATTCAATGCATCTAAGTGACCATAAGCCAGTTGCTTTTTTTCTTTAGAATAAGGGTGGTCTAGACCTTCATCTTTTCCAATCAATTGGATAGGAACTAGTCGATATTTTAAAACAAAGGCTGCAATACCTCTATCGTTAAGAGCTTTTGCCACATCAAATCCTTCATGATGAATTGCATTAGCTCTCATTGCACCGCCAGGACAAACAATCATTGCTGTTTTTGTATTTAGTTTCTTATCTGGAAGAAATACATGTATGGTTGGAATTGATATATTTTGAAAATTATATTGATCAGTTAAAAAACCTTTTGTTTTTATTTCGGGACCTTGATAATCTAAACCAGAATTATTGTATGGTAGCTTAATTATCTCTTGACCAAAAAGTCCAAATGAGTTCAAAATCAGCAATAATTTTAGAATTTGTTTTTTCATAGGGTTTAATGTTTTAATGACTTTGGTCACTAATATAGTATTTACAGTTAAAAAATGAATTTTAATTACTTTCTAAAAATATTTTTTAGATTTCAAGATAGTTTTGACAAGGATCAAATGGAGATTCATTTTGTAAGAGTTTATGAACAAAAATTAAAGTTTATTTGCTTTTAAACTCTTTAAGTTTTTTTGTTAGTTCTGGAACTACTTCAAATGCATCACCAACAACACCATAGTCTGCGGCTTTAAAGAAAGGGGCATCGGGATCATTATTGATTACAACTTTTACTTTTGATGAATTAACACCAGCTAAGTGCTGAATTGCCCCAGATACACCAATGGCAATGTAAAGGTTAGAGGCAACTGGTTTTCCAGTTTGACCTACATGTTCACTATGTGGTCTCCAACCCATATCAGAAACAGGTTTTGAACATGCAGTAGCTGCGCCAAGGGTATTCGCTAAATCTTCAATAAGGTGCCAATTTTCTGGACCTTTTAAACCTCTTCCACCAGAGACAACAATATCAGCATCTGCAATTGTTACCTCACCTGCTGCCTTTTCAACTTTTACCACTTTCAGCGTTGACTTTGAGGAAATTAAATCTTTTTCAATTATCTCAGTAGTTTTTTGGTTTTCTTTAACCCCATATGAGTTATTAGATAACCCAATAATATTCACCTCACTCTTTAATGAACAAATATTAAATGCCTTATTAGTGAAACAGGAACGCTTGACTGTTAGAGGTTGAAAGCTTTCAGGAAGTCCTAAAGCATTTGAAGCATAACCAGCAGACATATTTATGGATAGTTTTGGAGCTAAATATTTGGCATCAGCTGAGGAGCTTAAAATCAGAATTTTTGCTTTATATTCTTTTGCCACTGATGAAATGTTATCGGCATATTGCGCAGCGGTAAAATTAGACATTGATTGCCCATTAAATTTGATCACTTTTTCTACACCATATTTTCCAAGGGTCTCCTCTTCCTCAAGATTAAATGTCACTGCAATCAATTCAAAATTCATTTTATCCGCTATAGCTCGGCCATATGAGGCAAGTTCATAGGCTGATTTTTTTATTTTGCCATTTTCCGATTCAGCGTAGATTATGATTGACATAAGTTTATTTGATTAAATTACATTAGCCTCATTATGCAACAAGTCGATTAATTCGTCGATTTTATCTTCAGGTATCAATTTTACATCTCCTTTTGGAATCGGTTTTTCAAACTTTAAAATAGAAGATTTTATTTCACTATCAACAGGTTTAATGACCTCAAGTGGTTTTTGTCGAGCCTGCATAATACCTCTCATATTTGGAATAATTAAATCTTTTTCTTCAACTAAGCCTTTTTGGGCACCAATAATTATGGGAAGCTTACAGGAGACTGTTTCAATCCCCCCATCTATCTCTCTTGATGCAATTGCATTGTCTCCTTCAATTTCAAGATAAACGCAATTAGTAACAAAATTATAATTCATTAAAGCGGATAACATACCTGGAACCATACCACCGTTATAATCAATCGATTCTCTACCAGTAATTATTACATCATAGCTCTCTTTTTGGCAAATATTTGCCAATTGTTTAGCAACTTGAAATCCATCAATTGGTTTAAGGTCCACTCTAAGCGCTTTGTCAGCTCCTATAGCAAGACACTTCCTCAAGGTCGATTCACAAGAGTTTTCGCCGACAGTTACCACTGTCACTTCAGCACCAAGTTTTTGTTTCATCCATATTGCTTTGGTAAGACCAAATTCATCATTAGGGTTAATTATAAACTGAATCCCGTTTGTATCAAACAGAGTATTGTTGTCAATAAAATTTATTTTGGATGTAGTGTCTGGAACATGACTTACACAGACTAGAATTTTCATGGATTATGGGCGATTAAAAATTAATTAATATTAAAAGTTCAGTTTTATATAAAGATATTGTATTTAAGTTAATCCTAATAGCAGACTTAGTTTAAATTACATATAGTACTATAAGATTTTATTATAAATATTTTGTTTAGAACCTTTATTTATATTTTAACTAAAAATCTGTTAAGACTTTAAATTTGTTTAGTTAAAAAATACAATTAGAAACAAATATTTGATGGGTTTTATCAGTAGATATTTAATAAAACATTATGAGATACAGTTATATCACTTACCTGTTTTAACAGTTACAATTCGGATTTAATTTTTTACAGTAATCACCTAAGGAATAACCCTTATAAGACTTGAACAACGTTTCGAATTTCTCTCTACTTTTAAAGCCACATATTCTCCAAACATTATGAAGATCATTATTGATTTTGTTTAAATCTTTAGACATGACTAACCTATCAATAAGTGAAACCGCGTAGGTGAGTTTTGTTTTATTTAACTCATTGATAATTATTTCATCTTTACCCATTGGTTAATTTATCAACTTTTTAAATAATAGAAAATCAACTAATAATTTATCCAATTAAAGACTGAACTTTCATTGCCAGACCCATATCACCAGTGATCTTTATTTGACCACCCATTACTGCCATCATTGGATTAATTTGACCATCTCTTAATTTTTCAAGAACTTCCTGAGATACCTCAATAGTACAATCAGCTTCATCGTCAGACATGGAAATTATATTTTCATCGCCAGATCCGTCAATTAAAACAGGATTTTTATCTACTAAGAATTTAAGCTTTCCTCCCAGGGGAGATGCATTTTCAGCTCTTTTTTTAAATTGTTCAAATACTTGTTGATGGCTCATAATAAATCGTTTATTTAATAACAAATGTATAAAAAAATGCAACCTAAAAGTTTTTTAATAGATTTGTTAAAAACGAATCAATGCAATTCAGAATTAAGAAAGTTGTTGTTCTTGGATCCGGAGTAATGGGATCAGGAATTTCCTGTCAATTAGCGAATGTTGGCTTGGAGGTATTAATGCTAGATATATTACCTGGTCAACTTTCAGATGATGATAAAAACAACCACTCAGTAAGGAATCAAGTTGCTAAAAATGCACTGGATAATGCAATTAAATCAAAGCCTGCACCACTTTATAATAAGAAGTATGTTAATAGAATAACTGTAGGTAATTTTGAAGATGATTTTTATAAAATTAAAGAGGCAGACTGGATTATTGAGGTAGTTGTTGAAAGATTAGATATTAAACGTCAAATTCTTGAAAAGGTTGACGAATTTAGATCACCGGGAAGTATTGTAAGCTCAAATACATCGAGTATTCCAATTAAGCTTCTTGCAGAAGGAAGGACTGAAGATTTTAAAAAATATTTCTGTGGAACACATTTTTTTAATCCACCAAGATATCTAAGGCTTTTAGAAATAATTCCAACTCAGGATTCTCTTCCCGAGCTAATTGAATTTTTTATGCATTATGGTGAGATTAATTTAGGTAAGCAAACCGTGCTTTGTAAAGATACTCCTGCATTTATTGCTAATCGAATTGGAGTTATGTCTGGAGCTAAAGTATTTCAATTGACAGAGAAATTCGATCTTACTATCGAGGAGGTAGATTTACTTACTGGGCCAATTTTGGGTAGACCAAAAACAGGATCTTTTAGACTTCAAGATTTAGTGGGTATAGACACTGGAGATAAAGTGACTAAATTTGTAGTCCAAAATGTAAAAGGAGATAGTTTTTTTGTAAAACTAAATAAAGCTTCGACACCTAAATTTTTTAATTTTCTCCTAGAAAACAATTTTTTAGGTGACAAAACGGGTAAAGGATTTTACCAAAAAACAAAACAGAAGGATGAAAATGGTAGGACAATTATTAATGCTTTAGATTTAAAAACTTTAGAATATCGCAAAAGTGTAAGACCAAAAATTTCTTTGATAAAAGAGGCAAAAGGTATTGAAAAGATTGATAAGCGCTTTCAGCTTTTGATTTCAAAAGATGAAAAAGAAAGTTTATTTCTTAAAGAATACTTTGCTGCAATTTTGTCATATTCAGCAGAGCGGATACCAGAAATATCAGATAATTGCTATCAACTTGATGATGCCATGAGAGCGGGATATGTATGGGATTACGGTCCTTTTCAATACTGGGATTTAATTGGCTTTGATAAAGGGATTTCACTAATAAATGACTGTGGCGAGACTCTTCCAAAATGGATTAATGACATGAAAGCTTCCGGCGCTAATTGCTTTTATAAATATGAAAATGGTGAAAAGAAATATTATGACCTTACTACACATTCTTACAAAAAAATTCCCGGATCTGATGCTTTTATTATTTTAGATAGTTATAGACAAAACTCCCCCATTATAAAAAACAGTGAATGTTCTGTCCATGATATCGGTGATGGTGTTTTATGTCTTGAATTCCAGAGTAAAAGTAATGCAATTGGAGAAGGTATTGGAAGAGCTACTGCTGAGGCAATTGAATTGGCTGAAAATGAGAATTGGACTGGAATTGTAATAGGAAATAATGCTAAGCAATTCAGTGTAGGCGCTAACCTTATGAACATTGGAATGTATGCGATGCAAAAGCAATTTGACCCACTTGAAAAAATGGTTGATGACTTTCAAAGGGTTAATATGAGAATGAGAACTTCAAAAATACCAGTAGTAACAGCTGCCCAGGGTTATGTTTTTGGAGGGGGGTGTGAAATCGCGATGCACTGTGATGCCGGTATCTTCGCTGCAGAAACATACATAGGTCTTGTTGAGGTTGGAGTAGGACTACTTCCTGGTGGCGGAGGAACTAAAGAATTGGCACTTCGAGCATCAGATGGTTTTTATGAAGGAGATGTAAAAATCCCAATGCTAATTGACCACTTTAAAAGTATTGCTACTGCCGCAGTATCAACTTCTGCATCTGAGGCATTTGATTTACATTATCTCAAACAGGGAAGAGATTTTATTACCTATAACGTTCAAAGAAACATAGGAGAGGCAAAAGAAAAAGCTTTAGAACTATCAAAAAACTATGTGCCACCTTCAGAGAGAAATGATATTGAAGTATTGGGAAGAGGCGGGCTCGGAGCGCTTTACTCGGCTATAAATGAATATTATTTGGGAGGATATATGTCAGATTACGATGTAGAGATAGCCAAGAAAGTTGCATATGTAATTTGTGGTGGTGATCTTACAAGTCCCCAAAAAGTAACCGAGCGATACCTATTGGATATTGAGCGCGAAGGATTTATGAGTTTGTTGGGTAATCAAAAAACATTAGATAGAATTCAATATCTATTAATGAATAATAAGCCTTTAAGAAATTAAATACATGGAAGCATACATAATAAAAGGTTATAGAACTGCAGTAGGAAAGGCCAAAAAGGGTGGATTTAAAAATTATCGTTCCGATGATATGGCAGTTCAAATTATTAAACATTTGATCGAAAGTGTACCTCAGTTGGATCCTAAGACTGTTAATGACGTAATTGTTGGCTGTGCAAACCCGGAGGGTGAGCAAGGCCTTCAAGTCGGCAGGCTTATCTCAGCAAGGGCTTTGGGAATTGAGGTCCCAGGAATCACTATCAATCGATATTGTGCTTCAGGTTTAGAAGCAATTTCATTAGCAGTTGCTAAGATAAAAGCAGGAATGGGTGATGTCTTCGTCGCGGGTGGTACAGAAAGTATGAGTCTGATACCTATGACGGGATATAAGCTATCTCCTAGTTATCAAGCTAATTTGGAAAATATTAATTATCACGTCAGTATGGGAGCGACTGCTGAAGCAGTAGCAGAAAAGTATAATATTACACGCGAAGCGTCAGATGCCTTTTCATTAGCCTCTCATCAAAAAGCAGCAAATGCTATTGATAAAGGCTATTTTAAAGATGAAATTGTACCTATTGAAGTTAAAGAAGTATTTGTCAAAGGTGGTAAGAAATCTACTAGCTCCCATATTGTTGCAGTTGATGAGGGTGTGAGAAGAGATACCAGTATAGAGGGATTAAGCCGTTTAAGAGCTGCTTTTAAACAGGGAGGAATTATTACAGCTGGAAATTCTTCTCAAACCTCTGACGGCGCGGCTTTCACACTTGTAATGAGTGAGTCAAAAGTTAAAGAATTAGGGTTGACTCCCATTGCCCGAATGCTTTCTTGTTCTGTTGGAGGAGTTGATCCAATTTATATGGGTATTGGTCCATGTGAAGCTATACCGAGAGCTCTTGACCAAGCTGGTCTTAAATTAGCAGATATTGAGCAAACTGAGCTTAATGAAGCCTTTGCAGCTCAATCATTGGCAGTTATCCAAGAGAGTGGTTTAGATCCTGAAACAGTCAATGTAAACGGAGGGGCCGTTGCCTTAGGCCATCCCTTAGGATGCACTGGAGCTAAACTCACTATTCAACTGATTAACGAAATGAAACGTCGTAATCAAAAATATGGAATGGTGACTGCCTGTGTTGGAGGAGGTCAAGGAATTGCAGGTATTTTTGAACGATTGTAAAGTAAGATTAGACTTTTTTTACAACATAAGTAACTACTCCCCAGATTGTCAATTCATTATCTTCTGTAACTTTTATTGGTTCGTATTTTCTATTTTCGGGCATTAAATAGAGACAATCCTTTTCAACCTTCAAACGTTTTACGGTAAACTCTCCATCTATAAAACAAACTGCAATTTTGTTGTCCTCTGGTTCTAGGCTTCGATCAATTACAAGTAGGTCTCCATCGTCCAGCCCAGCACCTTTCATAGACTCACCCTCAACTCTAGCGTAAAAAGTAGCTGTTTCGTTTTTGATTACTTCTTTGTCAAGACTAATTCTCAGTTCTTTAAAGTCATCCGCTGGAGAGGGAAATCCTGCTGAAATTCCTTCTTGTGCCAGAACCGAGCCTTTTCCTGACTCCTGACTTGGATTAAAAAAAATAATTTTATTTTGCTTATTCATTTGACCTTAATAACCTCATTGATTTCTGTTGTAAAACGATTTGAAAGATAGTCTCTTCTCATTTTCCATGTTTGTTTTAAATCTTGACTCCCTAACTTCATTCGATGTGGACCAAAGCGACGGTGAATATTATCCATAGTTTCCATCAATGCCGAGTGCTTAGTAGTGTCTTTTTCGAATAAACTCATTTGTCTTGAAGTTGATGGAGTTAGTCCAAGCAGTAATATTCCTGCTTTTTTGTATTCAATACCTGATTTGAAAATATTTCTTAATCCATTGATGGCATATTGATTTAAAATGATGCTAGAATCTGTGGCATAAGGCAGTTTAACTGTAAACCCATTTCTATATTGTTCAGCCTGCTTTTGAAAAGGGTTGCTCCTGACAAAAACATAAATTGCAGAAGCGCAACTTTGCTGTTTTCTCAGTTTTTCTGCCCCCAGAAGGGTGTAGGTGGTAATTCGCTCTTCCAGATCGCTAAATGTAGTGATCGTATTTTTAAAACTTCTCGTTGTAGCAATGGACTTTTTTTTGGGAGCAAATTCCTCTAGCTGAATAGTGGGAGCCCCTTCTAGATCTCTTTTTAATCTTAGGCCTAGAATACTTAAATTTTTTTTTACCCAACTATCTGGCAGATTAACAAAGTCCAAAGCCGATTTTACTCCCAAGGCTTTAAGTTTTTTACTGTGCCGTATTCCAACACCCCAAACATCATTTATTGGAGTCCATTTTAGAGCCTTTAGTCTTTTCTCATCAGTATCTATACAATAAACACCCCCTGTTTTATTTGAAAACTTTTTAGCTATTTTATTAGCGATTTTTGCTAGTGCTTTTGATGGTGCTATCCCAACAGATATAGGAATACCAGTCCACTGACGTACTTGTTTTCTCATTTTCAACCCTGTCTCCATTAAATCGAAATATTCAAACCCTTCAAACTTTAGAAAAGCTTCATCAATGCTGTAAATTTCAATATTAGGGGTATATTTTTCTAGAATTTTCATCACTCTATGACTCATGTCTCCATAGAGAGGGTAGTTGGAGGAGAAAACCTTGATGTTGTGCTTTTTGAATTCGCTTCGGAATTTGAACGCAGGCGCACCCATTGGGATGCCTAGGGCTTTAGCCTCATTACTTCTAGCAATTACACAACCATCGTTGTTAGAGAGTATTACCAATGCTTTACCCTCATATTGAGGTTGAAAAACCCGCTCACATGAAGCATAAAAGTTATTGCAGTCGATTAACGCAAACATCTATAAAAACTGAATTTTTAAAAGCAAAAACAGTTAGAATTTGTCATAATTTTCAATTTAATTACGACTCCACTATCAGTATTTTTTCAATACAAATTTAACAAGAAATATGTTGTTTTATAATTAAAACTAAACCTCTTTAGTCAAAAATTGTAATTTTGTTGTAAGTACTAGTTTTAATAAAATTTAATGGATAGATATTCATTTTTAAATTCAGCACATACCGAGTACTTTGCTGAATTGTATGACCAATACCTGGAGGATCCAGATATAGTAGAGCCTAGTTGGAGAGCTTTTTTTCAAGGGTTTGATTTCGGTGTAGAAAATGGAAGTAGCCAAGCCTTAGCTGGTGAAGTTGAGGTTCCAGAGTCTGTTAAAAAAGAATTTCAGGTAGTAAAATTGATTGAGGGATATCGTACTCGAGGACATTTATTTACCAAAACTAATCCTGTTCGAAACAGGAGAATTTATAGCCCTAATCTTGATGTAGAAAACTTTGGTTTAACAAAAGCTGATTTATCAACTGTATTTAATGCAGGTTCAATAGTTGGTATTGGTCCAAGCACATTAGCCACAATAATTGACCATCTACAAAAAACCTACTGCGAATCTATTGGGGTTGAATATATGTATATTAGAAATGTAGAAAAAAAAGAATGGATAAAGGGGCGCTTACATCAAAACGAAAATCATCCCAATTTCAACTCTGAACAAAAAAAACATATCTTATATAAATTAAACCAAGCAGTTAGTTTTGAAAACTTTCTTCATACTAAATATGTAGGTCAAAAGCGCTTTTCACTTGAGGGGGGAGAGTCACTAATACCTGCTCTTGATGCCCTTGTTTTATCTGCAGATGAAAAAGGTATTGAAGAATTTGTAATGGGAATGGCCCATAGGGGCAGACTGAATACTTTGACAAATATTTTTGGAAAATCTCCAAAAGATATTTTCAGTGAATTTGATGGTAAGGATTATGATGAGTTAGTTTTTGATGGTGATGTAAAGTACCATATGGGATGGACCTCTCAGATAGATCCAAATAATGATGGAAAAAAAATTAATATTAATCTCGCACCAAATCCCTCTCACTTGGAAACTGTTGGTGCAGTTGTAGAGGGAATAGCAAGAGCTAAAATCGATAATAAGTTGAACGGAGATTCCTCAAAAGTCTTGCCAATAATTGTTCACGGGGACGCAGCTATCGCTGGTCAGGGAATTGCATATGAAATTGCCCAAATGTCAAGACTAAAGGGATATTCTACTGGCGGAACAATTCACATTGTTGTTAACAATCAAATTGGTTTTACCACTAACTACCTTGATGCAAGGTCCAGTACCTATTGCACAGATGTTGGGAAAGTGACCTTATCTCCTGTCATGCATGTGAATTCAGATGATGCCGAGGCAGTTGTCCACGCTGTTCTTTTTGCTTTAGATTTTAGAATGAAATTTCAGGCTGATGTTTTTATTGATTTATTGGGATACAGAAAATATGGCCATAATGAGGGAGATGAACCCCGTTTTACGCAACCAAAATTGTATAAGGCTATTGCAGCTCACCAGAATCCAAGAGATATATATGCAGAAAAATTAATTTCTCAAGGTGTAATTGATCAAAAATATTTAAAGAAGCTTGAGGAGGACTATAAATCCAGTTTGGAAAAAAACCTTCAGGTTTCAAAAAAAGAACAAACCACTGTAGTCACACCATTTATGGAAGACGAGTGGGATGGGTATCATAGGGTAGATGAACTAGGTATGAATCCTGAAATTATAACTGCAGTTGATTTAAAAAAACTGAAGCTCGTTGCCGATACCATCTCTACTTTACCTGAAAATGAGAAATTTTTGAGGAAGATTGAACGCTTGATTGAGGACCGAAAAAAAATGTTTAATACAACTAATAAACTTGATTGGGCAATGGGAGAATTGCTTGCATATGGAACATTGCTACAGGAAGGATTTAATGTCCGATTATCCGGACAAGATGTCGAAAGAGGTACTTTTTCTCATCGTCATGCAGTTCTTAAAGCAGAGGCATCTGAGGAGGAACTAATTTTATTGAATCAAATCAACTCCTCAAGTCAAGGAAGATTTAGTGTTTATAATTCTCTTTTATCTGAGTATGGCGTTTTAGGATTTGATTATGGCTATGCAATGGCCAGTCCTAATACCCTCACAATTTGGGAAGCCCAATTTGGAGATTTTTCTAATGGTGCTCAAATAATGATTGATCAATATTTGTCTGCAGCTGAAGATAAATGGAAAATCCAAAATGGTATTGTTCTTTTACTACCTCATGGTTATGAGGGGCAAGGTGCAGAGCATTCTTCAGCGAGAATTGAGCGTTATCTTCAACTTTGTGCAAAAGATAACATGTATGTTGCCAATTGTTCGACTCCTGCTAATTTTTTCCATTTATTGAGAAGACAAATGAAAGGTAATTTTAGAAAACCATTAATTGTCTTTACACCAAAAAGTCTTCTAAGACACCCTATGGCAGTTTCTATGGTTGAGGACCTTACAGAAGGTTTTTTTCAAAGGTTAATACCTGATTTATTAATGGATGAGAAACAAGTTAAACAATTGGTATTTTGCTCTGGTAAATTTTATTATGATTTAGTTGATGCGAGGGCTAAAAAAAATCTTAACGACGTGGCGATTGTAAGGATAGAACAATTATTTCCGTTACCTTTCGAAGAGATTCAATCTGAAATTAATCGTTATGTAAATTTAGAAGAAATGGTTTGGGCACAAGAAGAACCAAGAAATATGGGAGCCTGGGGCTATTTATTACTTCAGCTGCCTCAAGCAAGTAAAATGAGACCAGCTACTAGAAGGTATTACGGATCCCCTGCCGCAGGAAGTGCTGCAAGGTTTAGAAATAGACATCAACAAGTAATTGATTATGTTTTTGATGCTTCTAAAGATAATTTTATAAGAAAAAAGAAAAAGTAAAAATCTACAATTATGATTTTAGAGATGAAAGTCCCCTCACCAGGGGAGTCAATTACTGAGGTAGAAATTGCACAGTGGCTTGTCGCAGAGGGGGATTATATCGAAAAGGATCAAGCAATAGCAGAGGTAGACTCAGATAAGGCAACCCTTGAACTACCTGCAGAGACCAGTGGTACTATTTCATTAAAAGCTGAGGAAGGTGATGCAGTGGAGGTTGGCTCAGTCGTTTGCTTAATCGATACAGATGGTAAACCAATGGAAGGACAATCTAAAGTATCAAAAAAACTAGATGAAACACCTGTTATTAGTCAACCAAACCCTTCAACTAAGTCAAATTACGCTACAGGTACTGCCTCTACTGCAGCCAAAAAAATCATCGCTGAAAAAGGTATTGATATAGATACCCTCATTGGTTCTGGAAGAGATGGAAGAATAACTAAAGATGACGCAGTAAAAGCTGTTGCAGCTATGGGATCTGTGCCTAAAGGAGTAAACCGTGGTGAGGAGCGCAAAAAATTATCAATGCTAAGACGTAAAGTCTCTGAGAGACTTGTTGCAGTTAAAAATGAAACTGCAATGCTTACTACTTTCAATGAAGCTGACATGGCTAGTATTTTTGAATTGAGAAAAAAGTATAAAGAACAATTTACTGAAAAGCACGGCGTTGGCCTTGGGTTTATGAGTTTCTTTACAAAAGCTGTAGTTAGAGCACTTAAAATGTTTCCCGACGTGAATTCAATGATTGATGGAGACCATAAGGTTTCATATGATTACTGTGATATAAGTGTAGCTGTATCTGGACCCAAAGGTCTTATGGTTCCAGTTGTAAGAAGTGCTGAAAAACTTTCTTTTAAGGATATTGAACAGGAGATTAAAAGATTAGCTGTGCGAGCTAGAGATGGCCAAATAACTGTGGACGATATGACAGGAGGAACATTTACCATATCCAATGGAGGTGTTTTTGGGTCAATGTTGTCAACTCCAATTATCAATCCTCCTCAATCAGGTATTTTAGGTATGCATAATATAATTGAAAGACCGGTTGCAATAGACGGAAAGGTTGAAATTAGACCTATGATGTATTTGGCTCTATCTTATGATCATCGCATAATTGACGGAAAAGAGTCTGTTGGATTTTTAGTCGCAATTAAAGAAGCTTTGGAAAAGCCTGAGGAAATATTAATGAACGGTGATATCAAAAAGTCCCTTGATCTTTAAAACTATAATTATTTAAAACATCATTTTTTTTTTAGAATAGTCAATTATGACTTTGTGTTTTCTAAGAAAGTCATTTCCTAATATTCCATCAATAGTTTTACCCCCTTCCTTTACTAAAGAAGCATTAATATATTGCATATCAAGTAGAACAAAAGATTGTTCTCCCATAAAATGTCTCCCCAGAAATAAATTGCAATTATGAGCTAAAATAGCCTTCATTTTATCCTCTCCAGCACCCGCAGCTTCAAAGGGATTCCCTCTTTCTATGATACTAAAATAATTTTTTTGTGCCATTGCTATACAGCTATTTGAGGCCCCAGTATCAATTAATAGGTTTGCTTTAAAACCATTAATTCTTGCCTTGCAACTTAAGTGCTGTGTTAAAGTCAGATTGATTCTGACTTCTCGAAGATTTGTTTTTTTAAACAATGCTTTTTATTTTATGTAAAAGTAAAAAACGAAACACTAATTTTGCCATAAATGAGAATGATTGAC
>TARA_B100000963_G_scaffold181916_1_pt1 | contig 23183 bp, 20 predicted proteins | sample TARA_B100000963 | Tara Oceans TARA_B100000963 (sample SAMEA2622097) | marine metagenome | biome: marine biome (ENVO:00000447); feature: surface water layer (ENVO:00002042); material: "saline water (ENVO:00002010), including plankton (ENVO:xxxxxxxx)" | depth 5 m | reverse complement strand
CCTAATGAGCGGGTCTGATTCAGACGCGACAATAATTTTAGTACCTGCACTTTGGTAGTGGTTTCCATGCCCCGGGTCGGGTCATCGGCAATCAGCATTTTAGGCTGGCTGATGAGTGCCATAGCCAGCATCAGTTTCTGACCAATATCGGTAGGGATCTGATGAGGATAAGCACGCAGATACTGTTCGTGGTCTTTTATGCCTACTTTGTGCACGGTATTAATAACCACTTTGCGTCGCGATTGTGCTCGTTGCCAGAACCAACTGCCCTCAATCAACTGATCCGGCAAAGACTCTTCCAATTGTTCACCAAGGGTGACCGACGGGTCGAGCGAGGCAATAGCATGCTGAAACACCACGCCGATATCCTTACGCAGGATTTGTCGACGTTTTTGCTCTGACATCGACAACAGGTTATTACCATTCCAGCTCATGCGGTCTGCGGTGATGCTCCAGTTTGGTGGCGTTGCTCCGGATATCGCCTGCACAATCAGACTTTTACCCGAACCAGACTCACCCACTAACGCGCGGATTTCGCCCGAGTTAACGGTCAGGTTAATTTTGTCGAGAGCTTTAATCACCTGGGTACCGGTATCGATTTCCAGGGTCAGGTTTTTTATATCCAGTAAAGGCATTAGCGATTCACCCGTTTGCGCAGTGCGGAGCGCAATCCGTCACCGACTATGGTAATTGACAATACCATCAGAAAAATCGACACGCCAGGAATGGCAATATTCCACGGAGCCAGGTATCCGGCGTCCAGGCCGGTAGCCAGAATAGCTCCCAGTTCTGGTAACGGCGCTTGTGCGCCGAGGTTTAAAAAGCCCAGTGCACTGATATCGATAACAGCGATCGACAAGGCCAGAGTACCCTGTACCACCAGCATTTCAATCATATTAGGTAAGATGGAGTAGTAAAAGAGCTGTAAATTGCTGGCGCCATCGAGCGTAGACGACTGAATATAGTCTTTTTTCATCTCGCCTCGTACGAAGGAACGGGTATGGTGCACAAACTGCGGGATTAGCGCCAGCGTAATAGCCCACATACTGTTCACCAGACCACTACCCAGAATGCCAACAATGATAATGGCTATCAACAGGGTGGGGATGGCCATCAGCGCATCCAGCAGGTGGTTAACTACACTGGAGCGAACTCCGCTTAGCATACCGGCTACGGTGCCAATGGTAACGCCAACCAGCATGGCAATAATGACTACCAGCAAACTGGTACCGAAAGTAACCCGGCAGCCATACATAATGCGTGAGAATAAGTCCCGGCCCAGCGCATCGGTACCAAACAGATGAGTAATCGAGCCGTTAGGCGCCCAGCTTGGCGGGATCAGTAATGCTTCGGTATTCTGGTAAGCAGGGTTGTAAGGCGCAACCAGGGGGGCAAAAAAGGCGAAAAATACAAATAACAACAATACGGCCAGCCCGACCAAGGCAATATGACTGGACTTAAACGCCCGCCAGGTGTGTTGCCACGGCGACGGATGGGCTTCATCATCGTAGAGGCTAAATCGTGACACTTTCGTATTTTTCCCTGCTTGGATCGATTAAACGGTTAAATAAATCAATGGCAATTGTGATCATCACCACCAGCGTCGAAACGGCCAGCATGCCCATACGCAATGCAGAATAATCCCGCTGATATATGGCCTGAATCAGCCAGTTGCCAATGCCAGGCCAGGAAAACAAGGTTTCCACAATCATCGCATTGGTGATCAGGGTGGTGATCTGCATGGCCATCAGCGGCAGAATGGGCAACAGGGCATTACGCAACACATGGCGGAAAAATATCTGCTTGCTGGACAATCCTTTAGAACGTGCGGCAATGATGAAAGGTTTATTCAGCACATCGATAATAGAGCGCCGGGTAATCCTGATCATCGATGCAGTAGACATAAACGCAATGGAAAGTACGGGCAGGATCAGGTGCAACAGGGCATCGCTGAAAGCCGCCGCCTTATCGACGTTGTCGGCCAATAATATATCAATCATCAGGAAGCCGGTTTTCGGCGGAATATCAAATAACAGGTTAATTCGTCCAGACAGCGGTAACCAGCCAAATTGCAGGCTAAAGGTTAAAATAAACAGTACAGCCAGCCAGAATACCGGTACGGAGTACGCCGTTACGCTAATTGAGTTAATGGTAAAATCAGTGGCGCTGTAAGCACGCAAACCGCTGTAGCAACCCAGTGGTATGCCTACCAAAACCACAATAAACATGGCACAGGCACTGAGCTCAATGGTAGCGGGCAACGCCAGCATAATTTCTTTTGACAGTGGCTGGCCGGAAATCAGGCTAACTCCCCAGTTACCGGCAAAGAGCTCGCTGAGGTAGTCGGCAAACTGCACAATGACGCTGTTATTAAGATGGTACTGATTCATCAGCGCTTCGTGCTGGATCAGGTTTTGTGGCGTAATACCGGTTAAGGTAGTCACCGGCTCTGCAGGAAACAGGTAGATCAGTGAAAACGACAGGGCACTCAGTGACAGTAAAGTCAGGCTGAATAAAATAGTATAGCGAAACAGGATCCTAATCACGTTGCTTGGTTACCCCGCCCAGTCTGACACCGCCATAAGGGTTAATCACCATACCACTTAGTTCTTCACGATAAGCCTGATACCGCAAAGCATGGGCTATTGGTACCATTGGCAGTTTATCGAACAGCAGTTCGTTGGCCTGAAAATATAATGCTTTGCGGATGTCAACGTCTTCGGTTTGAATCGCCCGGTCGAGGATTTCATCATAGGCCGGATTACACCAGCGGGCGCGATTGGTGCCCGAGGGAATGGCATCACAACTTAATAATGGCCGATAGAAGTTATCCGGATCGCCGTTATCTGCCGACCAGCCTATCAGTACCGAATCGTGGTTGCCGAGGCGCAACTGACGGCGGAAGGTAGACCAGTCGTAACTGACAATATTCACCTCTACTTCAATATCGGCCAGGTAACGCTGAATAAGCTCTGCCATCTTCTGCGCATTGGGGTTATAGGCCCTCTCCACCGGAATGGCCCACACTGACATAGTAAAACCTGGTGCTACACCTGCTTCATCGAGCAGTTGCCGAGCCAGAACCGGGTTATAGCCGGTATCCTGGGCGCCAGCCTGGTAAGCCCAGCTGGCAGCGGGTAACAGCGATTTAGCCCGGGTGGCACTATCAAAATACACTGCTTCTATCAGGGTGTTTTTATCAATAGCATAAGCGAGAGCTTTACGCACAGAAGGGTTATCAAATGGCGGGCGTTCGGTATTAAACGCCCAAAAGCCAATGTTCAGGCCGGGTTTCTCGGCCAGCACTAAATCTTCCCGCTCGCGGATGATTTGGTGATCAACCCGGGCCGGAAAGGCTACCGCATCACATTCGCCGGTCATCAGTTTTGCCAGGCGTAATGAACTCTTGGGGGTAATATCGAATATCAGTGCTTTACTCGCCGGCGTACCTTGCCAGTAGTCGTTATTAACATCATACCGAATGTAGTGGTTTTTCTGATAATCGGCATACTGGTACGGTCCGGTGCCAATCGGTAGTCGGTCGATTCTTTCCGGGATGCCCTGGGACATCAGCAGATCCGCATACTCGGCAGACAGGATCACCGAGAAATCACTGGCAATGTTTGCCAGAAAGGAGCTGTCCCGTTGCTTGAGGCTAATCTCCACTTCATAGGGCGACAGGGCTCTAATATCTGCAATATTATCGGCCAGTCCCAGTGACTCAAAGTAGGGGTAATATCCGCCTGAAACATTGTGAAAGCTGTGTTGAGGTAAACGCCAGCGGTTAAACGAAAATAGCACGTCGCGGGCATCGAGTGGGCGACCTGGCGTGAAGTAATCGGTAGTGTGAAATTTTACATTCCGACGCAGTGAAAACCGGTACAGTAGCCCGTCATCGCTAACCGACCAACTGGTTGCCAGTGACGGCCGGATGCGACCGTTCTCGGTATCAAACTCAAGTAGTCGGTCGTATATCTGATGGGCGGTGGCATCGGAGGTTGTGGTTGAGGTATCGAGCTGCGGATTCATCGAAATGGGATCGCTTTCGGAACAATACACCAGACCATTAGTATAGTTTGCACTGTATTTTTGCGGCGAGCAGCCACCCAGTAATGTCAGCAAAGCTGTTGAAATCACCGGCCAGACTAACCACTTGTGCATGATTACTCTTCCTCAGTGGCCGCAGTGTCGAGCAGGTTGTACTTTTTAAGGTAGCCCCGCAACTGGTGATAGGTCAGGCTGAGTTTCTCGGCTGTTTTCTTTTGATTGTACTGACTGTCTGCCAGAGCTTGCTGAATCAGTTCGATTTCGTACTGCTGAGACAGGTTTTTCAAGTCGACCGGATATGCGGTGGCCGGTTTTACCGGTGCCTCTGGTTCGGCAACTGCCACAGCATCGGTGACGCTGGTCGTTTTCGTTTCAGGTTGCTCGGCAGGCGCAGAGATTCGGTCCTGGGTTTTAACCCGACCTTTCGGCCGAAATGCCGATTCAAAGGGGTCGAGAATAATTTCGTGAACCGGTAAATGAGGGTTGTTGCAGCGGTATACGGCACGTTCCACTACATTCTTCAATTCACGGATATTGCCGGGCCAGTCATATTCAAGCAGGGTACGCTTGGCTTTTTCGGTAAAGCCGCTGAACAGCTCCATTTCCAGTTCCCGGGCCATATTAATGGCAAAGGTTTCGGCCAGCAGTAAAATGTCTTCCTGACGTTCACGCAGCGGTGGGATAGTAATTACGTCAAAGGCCAATCGGTCGAGCAGGTCGGCCCGAAACTCGCCGCTATCAGCCAGCGCCGGAAGATCTTCATTGGTAGCGGCAACTAAGCGTACATCTACCTTTAGGGTTTTGTTACCCCCCACACGCTCAAATTCACCGTATTCGATAACTCGCAGCAGTTTTTCCTGAATCAAACCGGACGTGTTGGCCAGTTCATCCAGAAACAGGGTGCCGGTATGCGCCAGTTCGAACCGGCCTTCACGGCGTTTACCCGCGCCGGTAAAGGCACCAGCCTCGTAACCAAAGAGCTCGCTTTCCAGCAAATTCTCATTCAATGCGGCACAGTTTAACTTTACATAGTTTTGATCCCAGCGCTGCGAAAGAAAGTGCAAACGCGCTGCAATCAGCTCTTTACCGGTACCACGTTCACCGATAATGAGCACAGGTTTATTGAGCGGGGCAATTTGTGAAACCTGCTCTAAAACCTCTAAAAAACTGTTAGCCTGGCCAAGTAAATTATCTTGCTGGCGAAAACGACTCATTAATTCCCTCAAAAAGTAGCCAAATCGACCAATTAATAGTGTAGATTAAAAGCATTATTGATTACAGCGTTTATTGGTATTAAATATTCGCCAATAAATTCAATGCTTTACTTTATTTTTGTGAGTTGGCGCGGTATTTGTATGTGTTAGTACAAGTTGAAACCAAGTTAATCCACATGTTTAACACGCGCTAGAGGTAAATAATTATGGGTATCTTCTCTCGTTTCACAGACATTGTGAACTCAAATATTAACGCGTTACTGGATAAAGCCGAAGATCCTGAAAAAATGGTTCGTCTGATTATTCAGGAAATGGAAGACACACTCGTTGAGGTTCGTTCTGCGTCTGCTAAGACCATCGCGAACAAAAAGGAAATAGCTTCTCAAATCAGCAAAATGGAAGCGGACGCTGCCGACTGGCAGAACAAAGCGGAGTTTGCTCTAAGCAAAGACCGCGAAGATCTGGCCCGTTCAGCGTTGCAGGAAAAGAAAAAGAGTCAGGAAGCTGCTGATGTGCTTACCGCTGAGTTAAGTGCGGTAGAAGAGCAAATTAGCAAACTGCAGGACGAAATCGTTCAGTTGCAGGAAAAGCTGGCTGATGCCAAAGCCCGTCAGAAAACTATTCTGATGCGCCAGAAAACCGCATCATCACGCCTTGAGGTTCGTAAAACCCTCGACAGCGGTAAGATTGATGAGGCAATGGGTCGCTTTGATCAGTATGAGCGCAAAATAGATGATATTGAATCGCAGGTTGAAGCCTATGATCTGGGCAAGAAAACGCTGCAGGACGAATTTGCCGAGCTGGAAGCCGGCGACAAAATTAATGATGAGTTAGAAGCGCTGAAGGCGAAGATGAAAAAGGCTGATAAGCCTGCTGCAAAGACAGCAAAATCTAAATAACTGATTATAATTTATTGGCTGGGGGAACTCAGCACTTCTGACCGGAGGTATTAAAATGGACGGAGATATTGTTGCACTCATACTGGCACCACTGATCATCTTTTTGATTTTTGTGGCCCCTATCTGGCTAATCCTGCATTACCGCAGTAAAAAGCAAGTCAGTCAGGGACTGTCAGCCGAAGAGCAGGTTGCATTGCAGGAACTAGCGGGCAAAGCGGAAGCGATGTCAGAGCGAATTCAAACGCTGGAGGCTATTTTAGACTCAGAAGCACCTGAATGGAGGAACCGGGCATGAACAGTAAGAAAACCATTTACCGTGACGCCAAGCACGGTCGTATAGCCGGCGTTTGCGCCGGCATCGCAGAGTACTTCGGTTTGGAAGTGTGGCTGGTACGAATTTTAACGGTAACCGCGTTTTTCCTACTGGCTGGCCCATTTGTTTTAGTAAGTTATGTAGCGTGCTGGTTCATTTTTGACAAGAAGCCGCAAAACCCGGAAGCGATGAATTACAGTCAACCGGTTGAAGTAAGTGGTAAAGGCTGGAGAAATTCCGGTTCTGGTAATAACGACAAAGTGGAAGTGAAAACCCGTGTTTGGCAGGCAGGAGAGCCTCCTCGCCAGGCCTTTCACGATATTACCAACCGCTTTCAAACCATTGAATCGCGGTTACGCAAAATGGAAACCTACGTGACATCACGTGAGTATCAGTTAAATCGCGAAATTAGCCGCTTGTAAAGCTAACCCATATCAAGGGGTCAGAGTCCATGAATTCTAACCACCTTGATCCCTTAAAAAAGAAAAGCGCCGAATGGCGCTTTTCGTCTTTTTACTCAACAGTTTTGGTCAATATTAATTTAGATGAGATTAGTCCAAAGACTCTGACCCCTTGATTTTTATTTTTTTAGATGGGATTTACCGGCTCCCCGTAAATATCCAGTTCTACCGGCTCACCGTAGCCAAGCCCTTTGATTCGCTCAAGCTGAGTTTCGGCATCACCTACCACCAGATAAATCATTTGTTGCTCATTAAGGTGTTGCTTAATGACCTGATGAATATCCTTAAGCGATGCGTTCTGCACAAACTCCTGCTGGGTAGCGATGTAATTATCCTCTAATCCCAGACGGCTGATTTCCTCAAGCATGTTGAGCTGACTATCCAGCGTTTCAAAGCGTCTTGAGTTAGCTTTGATGACCATATTTTTGGCGGTGGCCAAATCTTCTTCCAGGTAGGTGGGCTGATACTGACCAATCAGATTTTTGAAAATTTGCAGTGATTCCAGCGTTACATTGGTTCGCACCTGAGAGGCTGCAATAAAGGGCACCTGATATTGTGCGGCTGGTAAATAAGAATACGCGCCATAGGTATAACCCTTCTGGATACGCAGCGTCTGACCGAGGCGTGCACTCATTCCGCCGCCAAGTCGCTCATTAGCAAAATCAATGGCAAAAAAGTCAGGAGCGGAAGCTGGTAATACCGGCTTGCCAACATAAATGACCGATTGTTTGGCATCTGGCACATCAACAAAGTAAACCACTGGTTTATCTACCGGCGAAACTTCAGGTTGTGCTGGCAACGCTACAGCTTCACCCTGCCATTGCTTCACAGGTGCTGCTGCGGCAACAGCTTCCTCCGGGCTCAGCGCACCTACCACATGCAGGGTAGCCTGCTTCGGTGACATCACCTTCTCGTAATAGGCCTTAACATCAGCCAGAGTAATGCTCTCAACACTGGCCTGAGTGCCACCCATAGGCTGCCCGGCAACATGGTTATCGCCATACAGCAGGTGAGCAAACACGTTGCTGGCAATCCGCGCGGCATTTCCTTCATCCCGTTTAATCCGGGTTAAGCTGGCCGATTTAAGGCGTTCAAATTCATTCTCATCCCAACGTGGTGATAACAACATTTCTGCTGCCAGCTCCATCAGGGCGGGGTAATGTTTGGCTAAAACGCGGCCGGATAACTCAATGCTTTCACGATCGGCAGAGATGGAAAGTTGTGCGCCTAACTGGCCAATTGCCTGTTCCAGTTCCTGTGGCGTTTTATTCGCCGTGCCTTCGTTAAGTAATTGCGCCATCAGCGCTGCAGTACCGGCTTTCCCTTTCGGATCCAGCCACTGTCCGCCATCGATTGTCAGGGAGAAGTTAACCACTGGCAGCTCGTTGCTGGTAATACCAATCACTTTCACGCCATTATCCATTGACTGATGCCAGATATCCGGCGTGGTAAGGGTCGGCAGCTCAGTCAGAGGCGGTTCTGAGCGATCGTGCTCGGTGGGCGTTTTAGTATACTCGACCGGTTTTTCCTCAAATTCCGGTTCGCTGCCCGCAACAATTTCTTCTTCTTCCACCGGTGCTTTGCCGGAACCAGTGAGAACCAGGTCTGGCTGCTCCTTAGGTACAAAAGATGCCACAATAGCAGGCTGGTTATATACGTACTGATTAAACACGCGCATGATGTCTTCGCGGGTCACCGCCTGAATATTGGCAATGTCCTGCTCGATAAAGCCTGGTGAACCAGCGTATTCGTTGTAGATCCCCAGTTGCAGTGCTTTATCCAGAATACTTTCGATATTGTAATAGAATGCGGTTTCCTGTTCCGCCTTGATGCGCTGCAGCTGAGCGTCAGTAAAGCCGTTTTCAGCAAAGTCATCAAGGGCCTGCTGGATCCCGGCATACACTTTATCGAGAGGCACATCGGCATTGGCTTGTACGTTAATCGCAAAACTGCCGGCAATCTCATTAGTGTCAGACCACGCACTTGGACGTGGCGCCAGTTTTAGCTCTTCTACCAGAGTTTTATAAAGCACGGCATTTTTGCCATCGCTGAGCAGGCGGGCGAGGGCATCCAGTGCATAAGCATCATCGGTGTATTGTTCAACCGTGGGATAGGTAAGGCGCAGTAGCGGAAGCTTGGCAAAATTGTCTAAATGATAGAGTTTTTTGTCGGCTTCAAGGCTTACCGGTTGTGGCTCAAGGGCAGGGCTCGGCTCACCGGATCTAATTTCGCCAAACCATTTGGCCACTTTCTCTTTGGTTTGTGCAATATCAATGTCACCGGCGATAACTAAAGTGGCATTGGCTGGCATATAAAACTGATTGTAAAACTCACGAACGTCGTCCAGCGTGGCCGCCTGCAGGTCTTCCAGGTCGCCAATAACTGTCCAGTTATAGGGATGGCCGGTTGGGTACAGGGCTTTTCTGACCACGTGGCCCATATGACCATAGGGGCGATTGTCTACCCGTTGACGCTTCTCATTTTTAACTACCTGTTTTTCGCGTTCGAGAGTGCCCTGATCTACGGTATTGATCATATAACCCAGGCGGTCAGAATCTATCCACAAAAGCTTATCAAAGGCGTCTTTTGGTACCACTTCGTAATAAATGGTGCCGTCACTCCAGGTGCCGCCGTTGCGAGTACCGCCGAGCTCGGGGATCATTTTACGGTTAGCCCCTTTAGGCACATTTTCTGAGTCGTTAAATGACATATGCTCAAAGAAGTGGGCAAAGCCGGTGCGGCCTGGCTTTTCCCGGTTGGAGCCGACATGCACCACGGTCGCCATGGCCACAATGGGATCAGACTTATCGACGTGTAGTACTACCGTCAGGCCGTTATCCAGTTCATAACTTTCATAATCCACACTCAGTGATGCTGATTCGTTATCAACAGCCTGTGTAGCGGCTGCTTCCGGGGCCGTAGTGCTTTGCTGCGTCGTCACGGTACTGTCGCTGCAGCCGAGCACCGTCATTATGCTCATGGCCAGTAAAGTCGTTTTTATTTTTAACATTGTTTTTTCTGATATTTCCGTCGTTATGGATAAGGCAGCATAAACAACCTGTTGGGACGTTTCAAATGCCGTGATAAGCGCTCTGTGAATTCTCATTTGTAAAATTAATGTTACATGTTGGAGCGGTGTATCCTCATCCTAAAGGTTTAGTGTAGCGTTTAAAGGGGTAAACTTGAGCGGTCTTTAATAACCAAATTTGGTCTATGTCTAAACAATCAAAATATAATTCAAAAAATCCAGACATTAACGGAATGATTCAATGGAGTGATGAGGAAAACGCCATTTGGGGCGAGTTGTATCAACGCCAGATGGCCCTGTTACCCGGGCGCGCCTGTAAAGAATACTTTGATGGCCTGGACATGTTGGGGCTCTCTCCTCAGGCTATTCCTCAGTTACCTGATATCGACCGTGTACTAAAGGCATCTACCGGATGGCAGACCGCCGCAGTACCGGCCTTAATCAGCTTTGGGGAATTTTTTGAGCTGTTGGCCAGTAAGCGTTTTCCGGTGGCGACTTTTATTCGCAGCCGGGAAGAGTTCCACTATCTTCAGGAACCGGATATTTTCCACGAGGTAATGGGCCATTGCCCGCTGCTTACCAATCCATCCTTTGCTGCATTTACCGAGACCTACGGCAAACTGGGGCTGAATGCCAGTAAAGAGGAAAGGGTGTTTCTGGCACGCTTGTACTGGTTTACCGTGGAGTTTGGTCTGGTAAAAGAAAATGGTGAGTTGCGTATTGTCGGTGGTGGTATCCTCAGTTCACCGAAAGAAACCTGCTATGCGCTGGAGAGCGACGTGGCAGTGCGGCATCCGCTGCAAGTGCTGGATGCGCTGCGAACCCCTTACCGTATTGATATATTACAACCGCTTTACTACGTGCTTGAAAACTTCAGCCAGTTAATGGAAATCTCCAGAATGGACATTATGCCGCTGGTTAAACAGGCACAACAACTGGGCCTTTTTGAACCGCTTTTCACCCCTAAACAACGGGCTGGCTAGATGCTGCCAGCTCGTATCCAAGTGCTGTATTTTGCGCTAATTGTTGGGTAATTGAACAATTAGCGCAGGTTTCGCGTATTAGACTTTAAAAGTAACCATTTTGTGATATCTTGTAAAATATAGTTTACAGTTATTGAGTGTTCAATGCGTTTAGAAATCAGCTGTCAGGATCGTCTTGGGATCACCCAGGATGTGCTAGATATTTTAGTTACCCACAATATCGATCTCAGAGGTATAGAGATTGATGAGGGTGGCAAAATATTTCTTAATTTCCCCAATATTAAATTTGAAGATTTTCAGCATTTAATGCCCAAAATACGTCGCATTGAGGGTATCGAAGACGTAAAAACCACTTTGTTTATGCCCGGTGAACGGGAACGTAATCAGCTCTCCGCTATCGTGCAAACCCTGCCGGATCCGGTGTTCTCCATTGATAACAAAGGCAAGCTGCTTTTGTGTAACGACGCCGTTACCAGTGGTCTGGAAATGGATATTAACGAACTGCTGAACACTGAAATCAGTGAGTATGTGAAAGGCTTTAATTTTGGTCGTTGGCTGGAGGGCAAAGCGCCCGGTCATAAAAGCACCAAAGTAAAATTTATTCAGCAGGATTTTGTTGCCGATATTTTACCCATCACGGTACCTGATGCGGCTGACACCGCCATTCTGGCGGGCGCCGTGGTGATGCTTAAATCCGAAGTCAGACTGGGGCAGCAGATCAACGTGTTCCATCAGCACGGTACTGACAGTTTCGATAAGCTGGTGACCCAGTCACCGGTTATGCAACAAACTATCAGTGAGGCAAAACGAATCGCCGATCTGGACGCGCCGATCCTGATTTTTGGTGAAACCGGTACCGGTAAAGAAATGCTAGCCAAAGCCTGCCACCAAAGTAGCCGCCGCGCAGATAAGGCGTTCCTGGCGCTTAATTGTGGCGCGCTGCCCGATAACGTGGCCGAAACTGAGCTGTTTGGCTACGCCGCCGGTACCTTTAATCAGACCGAAGGAAAGGCTGGCCTGCTAGAACTGGCTGCGGGCGGTACCCTGCTGCTGGACGAAATTGCCGATATGTCGGTGCACCTGCAGGCAAAGTTATTACGCGTACTGGAAGACGGGGAGTTTCGCCGGGTCGGGGACGTAAATCCGGTTGCGGTAGACGTGCGCTTTATTTGTACCACCTGCCAGGATCTGGGCCAGTTGGTTGATGAGGGTAAGTTCCGCAAGGAATTGTATTACCGCCTTAACGTACTCGGGCTGGTAGTGCCTGCGCTGCGTGAACGTCGTTCAGACATTGTGCCGCTGTCAGAATCCTTTATTTTACAGCATAGCGCCAAGCTGGGTCGCAGACCTGCCAAACTGAGCAAGTCCTGTGTTGAGTTTCTCCAACAGTATCCGTGGCCAGGCAATGTACGCCAGTTGCAGAATGCCCTGTTCAGAGCGCTATCACTGCTCGACGGCAATGAAATTACTAAGGAAGATATTCAGTTGCCCAGCTGTACACCGAGCATGAGCTACGTTGATGAAAATTTTGAGGGCACGCTTGACGAAGAGGTGAAAAAGTTTGAAAGGGATTTGCTGCGTAAGCTTTACCCGTCTTACCCAAGTACCCGACAGCTGGCCAAAAAGCTGGGCTTAAGCCACACCGCTATTGCTAACAAACTGCGCGAATATGGCATTAATAAAGCCACTGTAAAGCTTTAATTACATATTTCACCTACCAGGACGGGCTGCCAGAGGCAGCCCGTCTGCGTTTGTGCCCATTTATTTTTGCTAGCCTCGCTAGCGTCATGGTTTATTTACAAAAATTGTAAACGCCACGATTTCTGCCTGAGTCAGCTGAAGCTATCGGTAAGCCCATTTCTCTGGTTATATATGTTGCATAATTGTTAAATGGAGAGAGTGAACATGGCGAATAGCAATAATTATAATCCTTTAGGTACCGACGGCTTTGAGTTTGTTGAATATACAGCAGCTGATGAAGAAGGTATTGAGGCGCTAAAACACTTATTCAGCTCGTTAGGCTTTGCCGAGGTGGCTGAACATAAATCGAAACGCGTGTGGCTGTATCGTCAGGGAGATATCAACTTTATCGTTAACGCAGAACCCGCCTCCCAGGCAGAAGAGTTTGCTCGCCTGCGCGGTCCAAGCGTTTGCGGCATGGCTTTCAGGGTTAAAGATGCCCGTGCGGCAATTGAGCACGCTAAACAGCATGGCGGCAAAGAGTTCCACGGCAATTTAGGGCCTATGGAACTTAATATCCCGGCTATCTATGGGATCGGTGAGAGCACGCTGTACTTTGTTGACTTGTACGGCAAGCACAGCATTTATGATGTGGATTTTCGTTTCTACCCTGACTGGCAGGAACGCATGGAAAGTGCCGGCGCTGGCCTTAAGCTAGTGGACCACCTTACCCATAACGTAAAACGCGGCAACATGGCGGTGTGGGCGGAGTTTTACGAGAACATCGGTAACTTCCGTGAAATCCGCTACTTCGATATCGAAGGCAAGCTGACAGGATTGGTGAGTAAAGCCATGACATCTCCCTGCGGCAAAATCCGTATTCCGATTAATGAATCGGTGGACGATCATTCGCAAATCGAAGAATTCATTAAAGCCTATAACGGCGAGGGCATTCAGCACATAGCGCTGGCCACCGATGATATCTACCAAACGGTAACCGATTTAAAAAATCGCGGCCTGGCGTTTATGGATACGCCGGATACTTACTATGAAGCGGTTAACGACAGAGTTAAAGGACACGGTGAATCCATTGAGCAATTAAAGGATTTGCGGATCCTGATTGATGGGGCACCAGAAAAAGACGGAATTTTACTGCAAATTTTCACCGACACGGTGATTGGCCCGGTGTTTTTTGAAATCATCCAGCGCAAAGGCAATGAAGGCTTTGGCGAGGGTAATTTTAAGGCCCTGTTTGAAAGTATTGAACAGGATCAAATTCGCCGTGGCGTGCTGAATGTTGAGGACGGCAATGCGTAACCCGGCGCGTTTCCCGCTTAAGGAAGGCCTGCATTCCCGGCAGGCCCACGCGGACTTACCGGAACAGGCGATCTATGAACGGGAAGTGGGCCGCGAGGGCTTTTTCGGACCAGCCTCACATATTCACCACAAACATCCGCCTACGGGCTGGGTGGAGTGGGAAGGTGAGCTGCGCCCCAGAGCCATGGATCTGAACCAACTTAAAGATCTTGCCACGTCCCGCTCGCCATTTTCGGCACCGGTGATCCTGCACAATGCCCATTGTCAGTATCGCTTCTGGCATTGCAATGAGCCGATGACCGAACTGGCGCGTAACGCCGATGGTGATGATCTGCTGTTTGTGCATTGTGGTAAGGGCGAGCTGTTCTGCGATTATGGCCACATGGCCGTAAATGAAGGTGATTACATTGTTATTCCACGCTCAACAATGTGGCGGCTAAACCCAGAAACGCCAATGCAGTTGCTGATGATAGAAGCCACCGACGACAGCTATCAGTTGCCGGAAAAAGGTATGGTCGGTCAGCACGCGGTGTTCGATCCGGCAATGCTTGAATATCCACGCATCAATGACACCTTTCTGGCCCAGCAGGATGAAAATACCTGGCGGGTAGATGTTAAGCGACACCAGCGTTTATCTCGCATTACCTATCCGTTTAACCCGCTGGATGCCCAGGGGTGGCACGGTGATTTAACCGTGATGAAGATTAACTGGCGCGATATCCGACCATTAATGAGTCATCGCTACCATTTGCCACCCTCTGCGCATACCACCTTTGTGGCCAAACAGTTTGTTATCTGTACGTTTGTACCGCGCCCGATTGAAAGCGATCCCGGTGCGCTGAAGGTGCCGTTTTATCACAGCAATGACGACTTTGATGAGGTGCTTTTTTACCACGCCGGTGACTTTTTCAGTCGCGATAATATCGAAGCAGGGATGGTCACTTTCCATCCTGCCGGCTTTACTCATGGTCCGCACCCCAAGGCATTTGCCGCCGGACAGGCACATGCCAAAACCTTTACCGACGAAGTCGCTGTAATGCTGGATACCCGCGATGCGTTGCAGGTAACAGCAGCGGCAGAATCGGTGGAAAACCCCGACTATGTTTACAGTTGGCGGGGCTAGGAGGAGAACAGTATGAAATTAGCAACTTATAAAAACGATTCACGGGACGGACAGTTAATGTTGGTCAGCCGGGATTTAAAACTCACCTGTAGCGCCGCACCGGTGGCAAAAACCATGCAGCAGTTACTGGACAACTGGGATGAACTGTTTGAACCGCTGAATGAACGGTATCAGGCGCTATGTTCAGGTGAACTGCTGGCTGAAAAATTTGATGCGCAAAAGTGCCATTCACCACTACCAAGAGCCTACCACTGGGCGGATGGCAGTGCCTATGTGAACCATGTTGAGCTGGTCAGGCGCGCCCGCGGTGCTGAGGTGCCTGAAAGTTTCTGGCACGATCCCCTGATGTATCAGGGTGGCAGTGACGACTTTATTGGCCCCTATGATGATATTGAAGTACCTGAAGAAAGTATGGGCATCGATTTTGAGGCTGAAATAGCGGTTGTGACGGTAGATGTGCCAATGGGCACCGCCGATGAACAAGCGGGTAACTTCATTAAGTTGCTGATGCTGGTCAATGATGTGTCGCTGCGAGGCCTGATCCCCGGCGAACTGGCCAAAGGGTTCGGCTTCTATCAGTCCAAGCCGGCCAGCAGCTTTGCTCCGGTGGCGGTAACGCCGGATGAGTTAGGCGACAGCTGGTTTGATAGCAAGGTGCATTTGCCACTGCTGACTCATTACAACCACGAGCTGTTTGGTAAGCCCAATGCCGGGGTCGACATGACCTTTAATTTTAATGAGCTGGTGGCGCATGCGGCGCGTACCCGAAATCTTGGCGCCGGCACCATAATCGGGTCAGGAACGGTATCCAATAAACAAGGTACCGATCATGGCTCGGCCATCGTACATGGCGGGGTAGGATATTCCTGTATTGCCGAAGTCAGAATGATTGAAACCATCCGTGACGGACAGCCTTCCACTGCTTTTATGAGTAACGGCGACACTGTTCGCATTGAAATGGCCGACAATAGCGGCGCCAGTATTTTCGGTGCCATCGAACAGCGCGTAAAAATTAAAAAATGAGTTATGCTTAGACTAACAACAACGACAATAAGGTTGCGCAAATGAGCTTAAAACTTTATGGCTACTGGCGTTCGTCGGCAACTTACCGGGTGCGCATTGCATTAAATTTAAAGGGCCTTGAATACGAATATGTACCGGTGCATCTGGTAATGGAAGGGGGGCAGCAACACCAGGAAGGGTATGACCGGCTTAATCCGGCTCACCTGGTGCCCACCTTTGTTGATGATGACGAAGACATCATTCTCAACCAGTCTCTCAGTATTATTGAGTACCTGGATGAACGCTATCGCGAACCCTGTCCGCTATTACCCTCCCACGCGGTGGAAAGAGCCAGAGTCCGTGCACTGGCGCAGGATATTGCCTGTGATATTCAGCCGCTGGCGAATCTGCGGGTGCTGAACAAATTGCAGGATGACTGCGGCTTATCCAGCGAGCAGTCTGCAGACTGGGCCAGACAGTGGATAACCCGTGGCCTGACAGCCATTGAAAGACGGTTACAAACTCAGGCTGGCCGCTACTGTTTTGATTTTGATGTAACACTGGCCGATGTTTGTTTGGTCCCGCAGGTATTTAACGGTAAACGCTTTAATGTGGATATGAGTCAGTTTCCATTGATAAGCAAAATTTACGATCAGTGTTTATCGCTGGAGGCGTTTCAGAAGGCGCAGCCGGAAAACCAGCCTGATGCCCCCTAAAGCTAAAATCAGTGAAGCGAACGCTTCACTGATTTTTTATCGGTAACGAGGTGGTATTTTTCACCTGCTTTAAGGCAAAGGTTGAACTGAGGTGGTCAACACAGGGCAGGTGGGTGAGTTTGGTTTTCAGTAAATATTCGTATTCTTCAATACTTTCCACAATCACTTTCAACAGATAGTCTTTTTCGCCACTGGTGGTGTGGCACTCGACAATTTCTTCAATCGATTGCACGGCATTTTCAAAGTCGGTGAGTGAATCGCCATCATGATTTTTCAGTGACACGTAAATAAATACCGATACGCCTAAATTGAGCTTTTTACCATTTAGCAGTGTGACTTTGCGAAGAATAATCCCTTCCGCCTCAAGGCGCTTTACACGCCGCCAGCAGGGAGTATGAGAAAGCCCTACCTGTTGGCTTAAATCGGCCATAGAGATAGTGGCATTTTGTTGCAGAACGCGAAGTATTTCGCGGTCAAATTTATCCAGTTTCATCGAGGGTGCCTATACCCGGCTTGTCTGCCGGACTTTATGATAGTTATTGTGCATTCCATTATAATACTAGGATGGTTATCCTAGAAAGCAGTAGAGTAAAAAAAGCCGGTTGCAAGGTGTAAATGTATCTTTGTAAAGACGCAAGGCTTGTCCTCTTATTACTGCGTTACTATATGTTTTTACCCTAAGGAAATTGTGAAAAATGTCTGTGTTTGAACATCCGGAATTTGATAACCATGAGCACGTTGCTTTCTACGCCGATGCGGCGACGGGCCTTAAAGCGATTATCGCTATTCACAACACGCACCTTGGTCCTGCCCTGGGCGGATGCCGGATGTGGCCGTATCTTAACAGCAGCGAAGCGCTAACCGATGTACTGCGTCTGTCTAAGGGCATGACATACAAAGCGGCGATGGCGAACCTGCAGCAGGGCGGTGGTAAAGCCGTCATCATTGGCGATCCGCGCAAACATAAAAGCCCCGAGTTTATGCAGGCTATGGGGCGCTTTGTTGAAAGTTTGAGCGGTCAGTATATTACCGCGGAAGACTCCGGTATTACCGTTGACGATCTCAAAGCCGTTGCCACTCAGACCGAGCATGTGGCCGGAACGTTTGCGCAGTACAACGCATTGGGTGAATCGCCAACCGGCAATCCTGCCCCCTCAACCGCCTACGGTGTATTTGTGGGGTTAAAGCAAACGGTTAAACACGTACTGAACAGTGATTTAAATGGCGTAAAGGTCGCTATTCAGGGGATGGGACACGTTGGATATCGACTCGCCAAACAACTCCATGCCGAGGGCGCGCAGCTTTACGTTGCGGATATTTTCCCTGAGGGACTGGCGCGCGCGCAGGAAGAGTTGGGCGCGACAATTGTCGAGCCAGAGGAAATACTGAGCTTACCGGTAGATGTACTGGCGCCATGTGCAATGGGCTCGTCGATTAATGATGAGTCGTTACCGGATATTCGCGCCAGAATCATCGCCGGGGCGGCCAATAATCAGTTAGCCCGAGAGGAGCTTGGTACCGTACTGCACAAAAAAGGCATTTGTTATGCGCCCGATTATGTCATTAATGCTGGTGGCATCATCGACATCTATCATCAGAAGCAGGCCGACAGCTCAGATCAGATCATGCGTGAGCATCTGGCTAAAATTGGTGACACACTGATTGAGGTATATCAGCGAGCAGAAGCGGAAAATGCCCCGACGAATCTGGTGGCTAACCGTATTGCTGAAGAACGATTTGCAAAGCGGGGTTGAACTTTAGCAAACAAGTCGTCATAATGCGCCGCGCTCGTGACAGGTAATAAAGATCGAGCGCACAAGTTTCTATGGTGGGCTTTTGGTCCTCCCGCAATGATACTCTGTGAACCCGGTCAGGCCCGGAAGGGAGCAGCCGCAGCAGACGACTCATGTGCCGGGATGTGGCTGGAAGCCTGCCACCCAATTTCTCAGGCTCTCTGTCGTTTGAAGTATAAGTTGACATATTTGAAGTATATGTTGGCATAAATTTGCAGTGTAAGTTGTCATAGTCTATTTTTTAGTCAGTGCGCTTAAAAAGGATCGGCTATGTACCGACGCAAATTAAAACACTCTCGAGTTAAAAACCTCTTTAAATTTGCAAGCCAGAAAAATAATGCGACTTGCTTGGTTGAGTCAGCTCTTGAATATGACGCTTGTTTCCACTTCGAGTACTCTCCTAATATAAAATCTTTTGAAGCTCAACCGCTCGGCTTTCATTATGTATATGAAGACCGAAAGTTCCCATACACCCCAGATTTCCTGTTGCATTATAACGACGGTGGGCAAAAATACCTTGAAATAAAAACCGCCAAAGAGTTGTCAAAGCTGGAAGTTAGGCAACGATTTGAGATGAAGAAATTAGCTGCTGTGCAGCGTGGAGTTGAATTAATCGCTGTAACGGAAAATCAAATTCGAGTTTTCCCTATTTTAGATAATTTAAAACTCTTACATAGATATTCGGGGTTTCAATCTCTATCAGACTTACACACGAGAGTAATTGATTTAGTAAGACGAACTGGAAACCTTAAAGTCTCGCAACTAGTAGAGTTTTTGATGATGTCTGCCGGTGAAGTATTGTCTGTTGTAGCTAGATTACTTTGTCTCGGGCGTTTATTTACTAATCTCACGGAATCCTCACTGTCTTTAAATTCTATGTTATGGGTTACCAATGACTAATTCTGGCGTGGGATATTTTGACGATGAATTTAAGTGGCCAGTCGAGCAAGTTGAAGCTAAGCAGGTTGGTATAGCTAGCAGAGATTTAAGTGCTTACCCTGAGGATATTCAAAAAATAGTACATGCCAGATTTACCTATATTAAATGGATAAAAAATCGGTTAATTGGTGGCTGGACGAAGAAGAACCTTGAGCCATTAATTGAAGCAATGCCCGAAGTTAATAGGGTTGATAAACCTAACTGGCGTACTTTAGCTCGATGGTATTCTGCTTACTCAAATACGCAAGAATCTGTTTTAGCATTAGTTCCCAAACATCATAAAAAGGGCAATCGACTTAGTAGAACTGAAACGGATCATTTTTTTGACAAAGCGCTAGAACGTTATTTAGTTACTGAGCAGCCTTCAGCGTCGGCAGCATATCGGTTTTATCGAGATCAGGTAATTTTGGAAAATGAGAGGAATCCTTCATGTAATTTAATTCCTCTTGCCTTTAAAACTTTTAAAAATCGTATAGACAATCTCCCTAAATATGAAGTGATGGTGGCGAGATTCGGAAAACGACTTGCTGATATCGAGTACAACAAAGTCGAAGGTAGGAAAAAGCCAACGAGAGTTTTAGAAATGGTCGAGATTGATCATACTCCGCTTCATTTAATCTTGCTGGATGATGAGTTATCGATACCAATTGGCCGCCCTACATTAACATTGTTAATTGATATATTCAGTCACTGCGTAATTGGCTTTTATTTTGGATTCACTGAGCCGGGCTATGATTCAGTAAGGTCTGCATTGCTTCATGCAATGAAGCCTAAAGATTGGCTTAAGGAACAATACCCAGAGGTGCTCAATGATTGGCCATGTCATGGAAAAATTGAGACATTGGTAGTAGACAATGGAGCAGAGTTTTGGAGTGAAAGTCTTGAATTAGCATGCCAAGAAATTGGGGTAAATATTCAGTATAACCCTGTTGCAAAACCCTGGTTAAAACCTTTCGTTGAACGCATTTTTGGTACAATAAATACTAAATTGCTAGATGTAATACCTGGGAAAACCTTTTCTAATATTTTAGCGAAACATGATTATGACCCTAAGAAAGATGCTGTTATGCGGTTTAGTGTGTTTATGGGAATATTTCATCAGTGGATAGTCGATGTTTATCACAAAGAACCCGATAGTCGTTTTAATTATATACCAGCTTTAGACTGGGAAAGGGGGTACAAATTATTGCCTCCTGCGCCAGTTGATGATGAAGATATAGCAAAATTAGAAATTGTATTAGGTAAAACAATCTGGCGAACTATTCGAAAAGGCGGTATCCAATATAAGCATCTCAGTTGGGATTGCGATGAACTGACTGAATACAGAAAAAGGTATAGCCCAAAAGCGAATCTAAAGTTAATGGTTAAAATTAACCCAAGAGACATGTCGAATATTCATGTTTACCTGCCGGAGTTAGAGCACTATATAAAGGTTCCGTGCACGGATGCTACGGGGTATGTGAAAGGTTTAACATTGCAACAGCATTTAGTAAATCTAAGATTACATCGTGACTTTATTGGCGGGAATATCGATGAAGTTACCCTTGCGAAAGTAAGGATGTCAATAGATGATAGAATAAGGAAAGAAGTGGAGCATGTTGCCAACACGCAAAGAAAATCCAAAGCAACAGGTGGAAAAGCATTAGCGAAATACCAAGGTGTGTCTAGCGATAATCTCAAATCTGTTAGTGCTACATCTTCTTCCAAATCTCAGCCAGAAGAGCATTTAACTGAAAAGAAAATCGACAATGACAATTGGGACGATTTTATTGCTGACTTAGATGGTTTCTAGCCATGTTAACGGAGCCCCAAGTAAAGAAACTGAATGAATTTATAAATATATTTATTGAATACCCGCTACTTACCACAATTCTTAATGATTTTGAGAGGTTAAGGATTAATCATGCATTTTCAGGAGAACAACAGTGTATGCTACTTACGGGGGACACAGGTTCAGGGAAATCCTCTGTAATTAATCATTATAAAAGTAAATATCCAGCAATTCATATAGATGGGATCTTTCGACATCCAGTTCTTGTTTCACGAATCCCCAGTAGACCGACATTAGAGTCAACTATTGCGCAACTACTTAGTGATCTTGGACAGGTTGGTACAGCCAATAGAAAGTTGAGACACAATGACTTTAACCTGACTGATTCATTGATTTCTAATTTAAAATCGTGTGGAACAGAGCTAATAATTATTAATGAATTTCAAGAGTTGGTGGAATCCAACCAAGGCAAAAAGCGTAACGAAATAGCAAATAGGCTGAAATACCTAAACGAAGAAGCTGGTATTCCTATTGTGTTGGTGGGCATGCCTTGGGCCGAGCAGATTGCAGAAGAACCGCAGTGGTCTTCAAGGCTTATGGTACGGCGCTTTATTCCCTATTTTAAGATTTCCGAAGACTTGAAATTGTTTGTGAGAGTACTTATGGGTCTGGCTGCACGTATGCCATTCTGTGAAAAGCCACGTCTGCAAGAGCAAGATATTGTCTACGCATTATTTGCGATATCAAAAGGCTGTTTCCGTACATTAAAGCAATTTTTAAATGAAGCGGTAAAGCAGACGCTTTTGAGCGGAGCAAAGAGCTTAACTAAGCAGCACTTGAGTATTGCTTTTGAAGTTTTTTACCCAAATATTCAAAACCCATTTAAATTGCCAGTTGGAGAGATTACTGCCTGTGAGGTTGAAAAGTATTCGGTTTACCATACTGATAGCAGCTCTGACAATGATGCCCATAATCCAACCAGATTCACCGAAAAACTTCCTATTTCTCTACTATTAAAGAAATAAATAAAGAATAAATGAAAGTTCAAGTTAAATTGTTGATTAAGATGCACCTACTTTTAAGAAGAAAAACACAAACTACTACTTCAAAAACAACTGAGTTCATTCGACGGTAAAAGCGAAGGCTGAGAAAATGGGGTGGTCTCTCTTATTGATTAGATGAATTCAACTTAATCAAGGCAACCAATGCCGATTGTGAGGGGGGGGGCCAATTATTTAGATATGGATAGAGCATAGAAATAGCAGGCTATTAAAAAAAAGTTGTTGAACTTTCTTGTTTGCAAAATGTTGTACATTAAAGTACCCTCCGGCACCTGAAATGTTATTTGATGTTGTTGGTATCGATAAATAAACGGATTTTGTTATGAAGAAGTTCAATACCATATTAGTTAGCTTTGCTTTATTAGTTCCATTGCATTCCACCGCTCGAATCACCGAACCTGAGTTACTCGCCTTAACATATATCGACAATGAAGAAACGGAAGAATGTCCGATAAGCGGAGATGTTTCTGTCCTCCTCGAATACGATTTAAAAGATGCTGATTATGCAGAGCTTTTTCTTCAGGTCATGGCTGGGGATGAGGTCATTTCCGAGTTTACCACTGAGCTTTACAGCAGCGAAAACCCGTCAACAGTGTCGTTGAATTATATCGACTGCGCCACCGACATTATTACCTCCTTCTAACTAAAAATTTGCACAGGGAAGAGCCAATGAAAGCTGTTATTTCATTGTTTGCTGCTGTACTTGCAGTATTACCAACATTTACATTCGCAGAACAGGTCGGACTGACGCCTGGCGAGTTCAGAGTCGCTGAGAATGGCTCTGCCACTTATACCCGACATTCCGCATCAAATTCAGGAATAAATCTCTTGGTATA
>TARA_B100000963_G_scaffold130647_1_pt1 | contig 23211 bp, 21 predicted proteins | sample TARA_B100000963 | Tara Oceans TARA_B100000963 (sample SAMEA2622097) | marine metagenome | biome: marine biome (ENVO:00000447); feature: surface water layer (ENVO:00002042); material: "saline water (ENVO:00002010), including plankton (ENVO:xxxxxxxx)" | depth 5 m | reverse complement strand
ACCAGGCCGATGAGAACCCCAGGTAGAAGAGAAATTGGTCATGGAGCCCTTGCCGAAAGAGCAATAATTCCTGTGCTCCCAGGGAAAGAGACGTTCCCTTATGTATTAAGAGTAGTTAGTGAAGTTTTAAGTTCAAATGGATCCACTTCAATGGGTTCAGTTTGCGGGAGTACATTATCATTACTAGATGCCGGAGTTCCACTAAAAGCCCCTGTAGGAGGAACTGCGATGGGGCTTATCAAAGAAGGAAAAGAAGTTAGAATACTAACTGATATCCAGGGAATAGAGGATTTCCTTGGAGATATGGACTTTAAAGTTGCTGGTACTGAAAAAGGTATCACAGCTTTGCAGATGGACATGAAAATAACTGGTTTGCCGGTTTCAATAATCTCAGATGCAATAAAAAAAGCAAGACCTGCAAGACTACATATTCTGGAGAAAATGCAAGAAGCAATTGATAAGCCTCAAGAAACTCTTTCTCCACATGCACCAAGACTACTAAGTTTCAAAATCGACCCAGAGCTCATAGGAACTGTCATTGGACCAGGGGGGAGGACAATTAAGGGTATTACAGAGAGGACTAACACAAAAATTGATATCGAGGATGGTGGTATTGTTACTATTGCATCTCATGACGGAGCTGCTGCAGAAGAAGCACAAAAAATAATTGAAGGGCTAACTAGAAAAGTTCATGAGGGTGAAATATTTTCAGGTGTAGTAACTCGAATAATACCTATTGGTGCTTTTGTTGAAATTCTTCCAGGAAAAGAAGGCATGATTCATATTTCTCAATTATCTGAAGCAAGAGTTGAAAGAGTAGAAGATGTTGTAAGACAGGGAGATGACGTTACTGTAAGAGTTCGTGAAATTGATAGTAGAGGAAGGATTAATTTAACTCTTAGAGGGGTATCCCAAAATGGTGGTTTCTCATATCCTGAACCAACTCCTACTCCTGTAGCTCCTTTATCGTAAATATCTACAAATAGTGATCTATAACGATTGAAGATATCTGCGAGCATATTTCTTTATGTTTATCACTCATAGATGCAACCAATATACCAGGTTGGTTGAAATCCTTATTAAGGTAGTCTAATTCCTCTCCATTTAATTTTGTAAAATGCCCACCAGCTCCCTTTATTAAGGATACTGGAGCAGCCATATCCCAATCCTTTGGACATGATCCCTTTTGTAAAGAGTAAGATATATATATATCAGCCTCTCCTCTAAGAATTGCTGTGATCTTATATCCAATACTTCCCATACCGATTGTCTTATGAGGCTTTAATTTATCTAATAAAAATTTAAAATCTTTATGCATATGACTTTTACTCGTTAAAACTTTTGCCTGATTTAAGAATTTCAATTTAGTCGCTGATGAAGAAAATTTCTTTTCTTCTTTATTTTCGAACCAAGTTTTCTTTCCTTGTATATTTATCCACAATTGTTCTTTATTTGGAATTAAAACAATGCCTATAATCAATTTTTTTTTAAATAATAATGCTAAGTGCATTGCATATTGACCGGTACCTTCTATAAAATCCTTAGTTCCATCTAAAGGATCAATAACCCAAACCCAATCACTATTAAATACTTTATTAAAATTATCTTTATTATCCTCCTCTGTAAGGAAATCCCAGTCAACACATGGATATTTATCTCTAAATTTCTTTTTAATAAGATCATTTATTGCAATATCAGCATTTGTGACTGGTCCTGATTCAAGTTCAATTATATTTAATTTAGTTTTAAATTCATCTGATGAATAAATATTATCTTGATAGGATTTAAATAAATCTGATGCCTCCCAACTTAGTTCTCTAACCATATTGAGTAATTCTTCAGGATCCACATTGTTAGGTAAACTAATCATTTATTTATGAATAACATTACTACTAACATTACAAATTTATCTTCTCAAAGGGAACAAGAACCCGAAGAAAGTGTTCTATATATTGTCTCAACACCTATTGGCAATTTAAATGATATTTCAATGAGGGCAAAGAATATTCTCGAGAAAGTCTCTCTTATAGCTTGTGAAGATACACGCAAAACAGGTAATTTACTTAAATATCTTAAAATTACCAATAACCTTATAAGTTTTCATAAATTCAATGCCAAAAGCAGAATAGATGCTCTTGTCACAAAACTTGAAAACGGAGAATCAATTGGTCTAGTTTCTGATGCAGGAACTCCTCTAATTAGCGACCCAGGTTACCTCTTAGTTGAAGCTGCAAAATCAAATAATTTCGAGGTAATCTCAATCCCTGGACCTTGTGCGGCAATAGCAGCATTAGTTTGCAGTGGGATTTCAACTTCTGAATTTACCTTCTATGGTTTCCTATCACAAAATAAAAAATCAAGAAAATTAAAATTAAAAAAAATTGCAAATAATGAATATACTTCCATTTTATATGAATCTCCACAAAAGATTATTGCACTCCTCGAAGACCTAAAAAATCATTGCGGAGAAAATAGAAGAATAGTAGTAATGAGAGAGTTAACAAAAAAATTTGAACAGCATCTTGATAATAAAATTGAAAATGTTTTGAGTTATTTAAAAGCAAATAATCCCAAAGGCGAATTTACAATTATTCTTGAAGGTAGATCTTTATCTACAGATAGAAATACTTTAACTAAGGAAAATTTGAAGTCTGAACTTATTGATTTAATTAAAGCTGGCTTAAGTCACTCCTCAGCTTCAAATTATCTTTCAAAAAAAACAGGTTTACCAAAACAAGAAATTTATAAACTTATTTTAGAAAACTCTTTAGAATAAAAATAAATGAAAAAATTAATTAACTCTTTAATAATAAATCTTTTATTTAATTCTTTAATATTTATTTTTTTAATGATAAGTATCCAAAATAGCAACAATAAACATAAAATTTATTTTTTTACGCAAGATACTGTGGAATTGCCTCTTCCTTTCATAATTGGATCGAGTTTTATTTTAGGATCACTATCAGGAAACATTATTTACTCAATAAAGAAATTTAAAAAATAAACTTATATTCAAAGAGATAGCAAAGAATCATCAAATATTATTCTTGTTATTCCTCTTCCTTTTAAAAAATGTGCAGTTAAAACAAAAATATTAGGGTTTTTTATTTTTATTAGTTTTTGATTCCTAGAGCAAATCTTTGACGCTGTTTTTTGATCAGAAAAAATCTGTATTGCTTTTCTATTAAGATCCTTTTCAGATAAGAAATTCCATTGAGGATAATCCCTTAATAATTTTGGTTCTAATTCTATTTTTCTATCAATAATCAAATATACAACATCGGGGAATTTAGCATTCGCGATAGGTTCTGAAGAAAAATCCTTACCTTTAAATTTTTCAATATCAGTCGACAAAGGAAATACCTCATAGAATTCATCATTTTGAAATTTTTTAGGTAATTTTGAACTATAAATCTTAGTTTCCTCTTTATCAGAATTCTTACTTTTATCTTTGCTTCTGGATTTATTAGAATTTAATTTTTTAATATCTTTAAAAACTTCATTACCAAGAATTTTCTTTAATTGGTTAGTTATCGTAATAACAGAGTAATTAAATTTTATAGATATCTCTTTAATATCTATACCCTTATTAAAAGCATTTAATATTTCTTCTTTTTCTAATTCAGTTACTTTTTTTGGCAAAATGGATATTGAATTTAATTCATTTTAATAGATTGAATACAACATTATTAAAAAAATATTTTTATTAATTTTTGCCTTTATATTATTAAGGTATTAATCTAGGTAAGATTTGGTATTGCAAATAACAAATTTAATATCAGAAATTGAACTCCTACCTGTCATTTTATCAGGTGGCATTGGCACTAGGTTATGGCCTGTTTCAAGATCTTCTTTTCCAAAGCAATATCTGAATTTTGATAAAGAAAATAATTACACACTTCTACAAAACACCTATTTAAGGTTAAAAGGTTTAAGTAATTTAAAATCTCCAATAATTATTTGCAATGAGGAGCAGCGTTTCTTAGTATCAGATCAAATGAAGGAAATAAGTGTAAATATAGGATCTATACTTTTAGAGCCATTTGGTAAAAATACAGCTCCAGCTATTGCTTTGGCAAGTCTAATAAGTATTTTTAACGGTAAAGATCCTTTGTTACTTATACTTTCCTCAGATCATAAGATAAAGGATATTAATCAATTTCAAAAATCAATAAATATTGGCAGGGAATTTGCAATTAATGGAAGAATTGTAACCTTTGGAGTTGATCCAACTTATCCGGCGACTGGATATGGGTATATTGAATCTTTTGATGAAATCAATAATCTTAACAAATCAAGTAATATTAAAAATTTTATTGAAAAACCTAATTTAAAAGTTGCTAAAAATTTATTGAAGGACAACCATTTTCTTTGGAATAGTGGCATATTTTTAGCAAAAGCATCTACAATTATTTCGGAATTAGAAGAATTCAACCCAAATGTTTTAGAGATTTGCAGGGAATCCTTAATAAAAAGTTCCAAGGATTTAAATTTTATTCGTTTAAATAAAGAAATATTTGAGCATTGTCCAAATGTCTCTATCGATAAAGCTTTAATGGAAAAAACCAAATTAGGAACAGTTGTAAATCTTAATGCTGGTTGGAATGATCTTGGCAGCTGGAAATCTGTTTGGGAAGAGGCAAAAACAGATGAGAATCAAAATAATTTAAATGGTAATATCTTTACAAAAGATGTGAAGAATTCATATCTTGAAAGCAAAAATAGGCTTTTAGTTGGTTTGGGTTTAGAAAATATATTAGTTGTAGATACTGATGATGCTTTGTTAGTTGCAAAGAAAGATGCTATTAATTCTTTGAAAGATTTGGTTAAAGAGTTAGAAAAAAAAGATTTCCCAGAAATAAAATTTAATAAAAAGGTTCATAGACCATGGGGAAACTACACAACATTTATAAAAGGAGAAACATGGCTTGTAAAAAGACTTGAAATTAATCCAAATGAAAGTCTATCTCTACAACTGCATAATTTCAGATCAGAACATTGGGTTGTAGTTAAAGGGATCGCAAAAGTACAAATTGAAGAAAAGATTATTTATTTAAATACCAATGAAAGTATTTATGTCCCTCTTGGTTCAAAGCATAGACTTTCGAATGATCATGATGAATTATTGATTTTGATAGAGGTTCAAAGTGGAAATTACTTAGGCGAAGACGACATTATTCGTTTTGATGATAAATATAAAAGAAACCTCTAAAACTCTGGGTATTTATTATAAATAAATATCTTTGAAGCCTTTAGGAAATCTTTATTACTTTCTGTAGTAGGATTAAAGTTAGAAAAAATTAAATACTTTTAAGAACTTAAATATGAATTTCAAATTAAATTGATGTCAAATAAAGTAGCATTAATTACTGGTATTACTGGACAAGATGGAAGTTATCTTGCAGAACTTCTTATTAAGAAAAATTATAAGGTTCATGGAATAAAACGAAGATCCAGCAATTTCAACACACAAAGAATTGATCATTTATATCAAGATCCTCATAAAAAAGATCAACAGTTAATCCTCCATTATGGAGATCTTACTGATAGTGCAAATATAATTAAACTTATAGAAAAAATATCTCCCGATGAAATTTATAATCTTGGAGCTCAGAGTCATGTAGCAGTAAGTTTTGAATCTCCTGAATATACAGCTAATTGTGATGGATTAGGTGCTTTAAGAATATTAGAAGCAGTAAAACTTCTAAATTTGACTGAAAAAACAAAAATCTATCAAGCAAGCACAAGTGAACTATTTGGTATTTCTAATCAAATCCCACAAAATGAAATGACACCCTTTTATCCAAGGAGTCCCTACGCTGCAGCAAAATTATATGCTTATTGGATAACAATAAACTATAGAGAGGCATATAAAATGTTTGCTTGTAATGGTATTTTATTTAATCATGAATCCAAAAGAAGAGGAGAAACATTTGTCACAAGAAAAATAACAAGAGGGCTTGCTCGAATAAATCATGGTCTTGAGGATTGCCTCTATTTAGGAAATTTAGATTCAAAAAGAGATTGGGGACACGCTCAAGATTATGTAGAAATGCAGTGGATGATGCTTCAGCAAGATACTCCAAAAGATTATGTAATAGCTACTGGGCGTTCAGAAACGGTACGAAAATTTATTGAAATAAGTGCTATAGAGCTTGGATGGGATTCAAAAAGTAAAGGTACTGGAATCATATGGGAGGGAGAAGGCAAAAAAGAAATTGGCAAAAGAGCTGATAATGGAGATATAGTTATAAAGGTTGATCCAAGATATTTCAGGCCTACAGAAGTTGAATTATTGATGGGCGACTCTACCAAAGCACATTTAGAGCTTGGATGGAAACCGAAAATCTCACTAGAAAAATTAGTTGCTGAAATGATTAGGAACGATAATAATGAAGCAAAAAAGGATTTAATTTTAAAAAATAAGGGTTTTGAACAAGCTAATCCCCTTGAAACGATCCCAAATATTATGAGTAATTGAAATTTTTAAATGAGTTTATTAAATAAAAGCGACAAAATCTTTGTAGCTGGTTCAACAGGTATGGTTGGTTTATCAATTTGTAAATTATTACAAAAAAATAAATATTCAATAAGTAACAAAAATTTATTGGTCACTAATAGAAATGAATTGGATTTAACAGATACCAATAAAGTTAATTTATGGTTTCGCAAAAATAAGCCTAATATTGTTATTTGCGCTGCAGCCAAAGTAGGAGGCATTTTTGCTAATAATGAGAAGCCAGTTGACTTTTTATTAGAGAATTTAAAGATCCAAAATAATTTAATTGAATCATCCTTTAAATATGGAGTAAAAAGATTTTTATTTTTGGGAAGTAGCTGTATATACCCCAAAGCCTCTAAACAACCAATAAAGGAAGAGTATTTACTTAATGACTATCTTGAAAATACAAACCAATGGTACGCAATAGCCAAGATATCTGGGTTAAAGTTATGTGAAGCATTTCGAAAACAATATAATTTTGATGCCATTTCACTTATGCCTACAAATTTATATGGCCCAAATGATAATTACCAATTAAAAGGGAGTCACGTCATGGCTGCCCTAATAAGAAAATTTTATGAGGCCAAAAAAAATAATTTAAGTAAGGTAACTTGTTGGGGGACTGGAATGCCGCTCAGAGAATTTCTTTATGTTGAAGACTTTGCAGAAGCTTGTTTATTTTCCCTTAGATATTGGAATCCTAGTGATAATAATGCTCCAAAGGATAAAAATGGCAATTCATTAAAATGGTTAAATATTGGAAGCAATTATGAAATCTCAATAAAAGAACTAGCAAATAAAATTTCGAAATTAGTAGGCTTTGAAGGAGAAATTTTATGGGATCATTCAAAACCAGATGGTACATTTAGGAAAAGACTTTGTAGCAGGAATATCAATAAACTAGGCTGGAGTGCTAAAACTAATTTGGATAAAGGAATTCACAAGACTTTTAAAAGTTTTAAAAATGAGCTTAGTTCGAACAGAATAAGAATTTAATTAATTTTATAATGTTTATATTAAAACTTTTTATTTAAAAAATTTACAACTAAAATGAGTTATGAGACAATTATATTATTAGCTTCTTACTATATAAAAATGCTTCCTTAGCTCAGCTGGATAGAGCAACTGCCTTCTAAGCAGTGGGTCGCAGGTTCGAATCCTGCAGGAAGCGTACATTTCATAAAAGTTAATATTTATGAGAAAAATAGAGAATATATTAAGTGATTTTGAAAAAAATATTTTATTTATTTCAGCTTTATTTTTACCATCCGCATTACCCATAAGTATTTTCTTAATATTAATTGCAATTATTATTTTTTTATTTAAAAATATCAAAAATTTGAAAAATGATTATTTAAATTATTTAATATTTTTATTACTTGTATTAATGCCAATAAGTTGCTTTATCTCTTATTTGAATTTTGATAATCTTGCTTTGAATAACTACTGGAATAAATCATTAGTTGAAAGAACTAATAGGATTAATATATGGATTGATCTTCTTAATTGGTTTCCTTTATTCTTAATATATTGGACCTGTCAAAAATATTTACAATCTAATAAGGATAGAATTAAATTTGCAAAATATATTTTTATCGGTACCTTCCCAGTTATTTTAAGCTGTATCTTACAGTATTGGTTTGGAATATATGGCCCTTTTAAATTTTTATTTGGTTCAATAGTTTGGTTTCAGAAACCCTTAGAGGAGGGTATAGGAGTATCAGGACTATTCAGTAATCAAAATTATGCTGGTTCATGGCTTGCGGCTACATTACCATTCTCAATATTTCTTATATTAAAAAACAAGAATAATCTTAAAAAGAAATTAGTTTCTTTACTCATAACATTATCTCATTCCTATTTTTTATTTCTTAGTAATTCTAGAAATGCCCTAATTGGATTAACTTTAATATTATTTTTATTTCTTGGATTCAATGGAATATGGATTTCAATCTTAGGATTATTTTTGATTGTTACTTTTTCATATATTCTTTATATCATTAGCCCACTAATCCTAAATGATCTAATACAAAATTTCACTTCAAATCCTTTAATAATGAAGTTAAGTTATTTTGATATTTCAAACTTTCTTTTATATCCAAGGATTGAGATACTTAATATAAGTTTAAATTTTATTTCCCAAAAACCCGTATGGGGATTTGGTTCAGGTACCTTCCCAGTCCTTTATGGTTTAGCCGGAGGGAAATATGATACTCAACATACCCATAATTTAGCTTTACAAATTGCTTATGACTATGGAGTTCCAATAGCGTTAATATTAATTTTCATAATAGGCTTAATATTTATTAGGGCCTTTAATAAAATATTTTTAATAAATAAGAAATCAAATCTATTAGATAAGTGTTGGATAACATCAACTGCGATATGCCTTATTTATAACTTTACTGACATAACTTATTACGATGGTAAAATAAGTATTTTAATGTGGATTTTATTTGCAGGATTAACTTCTATAAATAACGAAAAATGTTATCAATCTAATTAATTTTATTCTTTTGATGTTCTAGCAATGCTGCATTTTGTACAAAATGATTTAATTTCTCTTCAATTTCAGCAAATTTAGTAAAGATTATTTGCATACCAGTTATAAATAAAATTATTAATATATAAAGCAATGCGTCTGGTCCTCTTCCAACTCCAATAATCATTGCAATTTTATCGATAAATTCTTTTGGAGATAATATTCCTATAATTAGAACACTCAAAAAAATAGCTTTTAGAAAATTCCTGATTGATTTTCTATAAATATTTTTTGAAATTGCTATTGAAGCTATTTGAAAAAATAATAAAGTAGTTAGAAGAATAACCTTAGCGTAGATACTCATTTAAATAAATCTCGAATAAAATTTTCATAAAGTTTAATGGGGATTGGCTTTTTTTATTTTTATAAATGATAGTAACAGGGTATTCACTACCTTTTAATTTACTATTACCCAATTTATATACTATTTCGCTAGCGTGTGCCATTCTGCTACATTTAATGGGTATTAAACTTGCGACGGCTTTTCTATTTAATAAGCGTAATCCATTATGAGCGTCAGTTAATTTCAACTTACTACGATAATTCTCAAATAATACACCAATTTTCAAAATAATTTTTTTTAATAAGGGTATATAAATATTATTATTTTTAATAAAACGACTACCTAACACAAAGTCAAAATTATTATTTTTTAAATAAGTAAGCATCTTTAACGCATCCTTGGGTCTATGTTGACCGTCACTATCAAATGTAATTAAGTAATGATAATTTATATTCTTTAAAAAAAATTTGAAACCTGTTTCTAATGATCTCCCTTGACCGAGATTTATTAGATGTTTTATAAGGTAGATATTACTCAAATTAGTTTTTGAAATAGATTGATCTGTACTTCCATCATCAATTAAAAGAATATTTGGAAAATATCTTCTCAAATCTTCTAAAGTCTTATTTAACTCATTACCCTCATTATAAGTAGGTACTAATAATAAAGTTTTTTCTAGAATTTCATTTTTAACCATTTATAAGTATCATAATATGATTTTTTAAATTATACCTTAAGCAGTATTTATAAAATTAGTTATTTTATTTTAAACAACAATGGCCATTCAATATCAAAAGGAATATCTTTATTAGATTAAAAATTAAATATATTATGAGGATGCGTAGTAATTCCAAAGAATAAATAAAAATAACTATTTACAAATAAAATTATTAATAATGGTCGAATGACTGGATTCAAGTTATCAAGTTTTTTCATATTATTTATAGCAAATATTGAATATAGAGATAATCCTAATGAAGCAAAAAGTGTATATCTTATTTCAATAGCAAATAAGGTATAGGCCAAAGAAGAGAGGATAAGCGCATTATTAAAGATAAAAAGTTCTTTAAACTTCTTATCTCTTAGCATTAGTAGGAAACCACTACAAGGTAAAAATACCAAAAATAATGGGAAAGCATCTATGGAAAATATTGCTTTACTTAATTCCTTTATATTCAAAGCGAGAGAGGCAATTATTGAATTAAATTTTCCTTGAGTAAATATACAACTAAGGATTGATAAGTAATCATAATTTCCCTGAGAATAACATTGCTCAACATATTTAAAAGGGCCATCTACCCATCCTGTGCCTCCATATGGATTAGTAAAAAACATCGTAGGAGGTTGCATTACATTATTATGAAAACTATAACTAGTTGTATTTATTATAAAAATAAGTAAGTATCCTAATGAAAAAATCATAAACTTAATTAAGTTTTTTCTTTTATTTTCATTTCCAAAAATAAAAATTAATAAAAATTGCGCCGAAATAAATAAATAAATTGTTATGGAGTCAAATCTAAATAAATTGACAATTGATAATAGTATACCTGCAATAAATAATGTTTTATTATTTATTTTATTAATAACTTTCTTTTTTGTATCATAGTTGGGAATTAGTATATAGCTAATCCAGAGAATTAAAGGTACTGAAAATAATGAAATCAAAGCATATAAATGCTTACCATACAAAATAGGTATAGAAACAATTAAAGATATAGATAATATTATATATTCTAAATTAAATTTCAAATTTAACTTCTGAAATTTAGAAGATATTTTATATATCAGAAAAGGAATTAATATTAATAATGTTAAGAGTATAAATTTGAAAATAGTAAATGACTCATCATTAACATAATTAATCATTTCGAAATCTGATAGCTCTTTAAAACCATATATTATGTATTTAAAAAACCTAATAATAAATATAGGAGCTTGAGAGAATTCATCAATTCTTATATGATCATTATCCTTAAAAAAGGATGCCAGAATATATTCTCTTTCATCCCATCCAATGGTATGTTTTCTTAAGAAATAAAATACTATTAAAGTTAATGTATGGATTAAAGATATTTTACTAATTAAGGAAAATCTCTTAATATCTCTAATAAATCCTATTAACTTCATCAAATTTATATTTATCCTAATTAATATTATATCTTACATAAGGCTTATAGAAATTAATAAACTTATTTTATAAAGTCTTTGATGATTTTATTATGTGCAAGAAGCCAACTTCTTTTAGAAAGTTTACGATAAGTTTGATATAAAGGGTTTTTAGGTATTAAATTTAACGCTTCTCTTACTTCAAGATTATTAGCCAAAACAAATTTATTAATACTATTACCAAAATAAGAAATCAAAAGACTTGGTGCTAGCATTATCCAAGTCTTATACTGACTTTTATAGCAGAAATATATAGTTACTAAAAACAAGTAAATTAAATTTTTTGATGGCTTTACAGAAAAAATTAAATCAGAAGGTACTTTTTTTGAAAATCCATTAGTATATAAAAAAGGTAAAGAATCTATATTCCTATAAGTTGAAAATAAAATTATTTTAGTCTTATATGAAATAAACTTTTTAGAATATAAAATAGCTAAACAGATAGTATCATGATCCTGATGTCCCCCCTCAATAATTGGAGATAAAATTAAATCATATTTATCTTTTAAGGCAGAGAAATAATCAATTAGATCATCAAGAATTTCATAAAAATAAAGTCCTCTAGCATTTACATCAGCTGGAAGTGTAATTAAATTAAAGCCATGCCGCTGGCAAGATGCTAAACATTCCTTATATCTAAGCTTATCTTGCTCTATCAATAAAAGATCAATTTCTTCAAAAGAATTATTAGATGAATATAAAAAAGGAAGGGTAAAAATTTCATCATCAGAATGTGGCGAAACTATTAGTGTTTTTTTATAAATATTTTTCATTGTTTATATACATTTACTTTTCTATTCTCTCTATTTAAAGTAAATTATAAAAATAAATTTGTAAATATATCTTTAAAATTTTTATTAAAATAATTTATCAAATTAAAGAAAACTAAAATTATGATATATATATCATAGATATTATTTATTAATTATTCTATTCCAAAAAAATGAAAGTTATAATACTAACCAATGAAGACTCCATTACAGGAAGATCACTAATAAGTAAATGTATTAAGAATAATATTGAGATAGAAGAAGTGATTTTAATAAAGCAAAATTACAAGTACTTCTTAAAATTATTTAGCTTTGTAAGAAAAAGAGTAGGATTATTTCAAGCAATAACTTTTGCCTCAATTAAATTAATTTCTGATTTCATTCATGAGAAATTTTTTGTAGATTTAGATAGACTTAGTAAAATAATAAAATACAATAAAATAAACTTTAAAATATTCAGTAATTCTAATAATTGGCAAAACGAAGTAAGTGAATATATTGACTTAAAAGAATCAAAAATAATTTTAATAGGTCAAATAGGAATATTATCTAATGATTTCAGATTAAATAGAAATGATAGATTATTCATAAATTGCCATCCAGGAAAATTGCCTGAATTCAGAGGTATAGATAGCTTTAAATGGGCTTTTTTAGAAAAAAGATTTGATGCATTTGAAAGCACAATTCACATTGTAAGGGAGAAAATTGATTCGGGAGAGAAATTACATTCTAAGCAATACAACATAAAAAAAATCTCTTGGTTTATGGGAGATAGAGAACTTTTAATTATTTGTGGTGAACATTTAGCTGATTTAATTTACTCCTATTGTAATGATGAAGAGTTTTCAATAAGAAAATTATTAAAAAAAGGGATAATTAATAATAAATCTAAATTAAGATTTAAGATGGGGATAATAAAAGAAATTAAAGCATTTATGAATTTTATTGAATTTAAAAAAAACTTATGATTAACTTATTTCAGTTAAACAATTAGGGTTTTCATTAATAAAATCTTTAATATATTTACATAATTTAATTATATAATTTTTGTTTATTTTTTTATGAGTAGGTAAAAGAACAACACATTTAGAATAGTGCTCTGAATTAGGACATGTTTTCTTAAAAGCACTAAAAATATTTTCTTTATTACAACTTCTATAGTAATATTCTCCAATATCAAAATTTCTTTTCATTATATATTTCAAAAATAATTTCTTATTATAATAAGAAGAAAAAACTATAGGATAATTCAAGAAAGAATTACAAGAATTTTTAGACAAATTTCTATATAAACCTAATATCTTGTTATACTCCAAAAAATTATATTTTCTAATTATTTGATATTTTTGCAAAGAACTTAATTGCCTTGTAAATTCCTGTAATTGAAATAAATTTACTTTTCTATAAAAATTTTTAGGAAAATCATATCTTAAAAAAGGTCTAGGATCATTTTTAACTGCATTTCTGATTACTTGAATGTCTCTAAAATAACCAAATCTAATAATCCCAAATACTATAGGGAAAATATATTTATTTGTTATTAATGAAAACTTTACAGCTTTTAGGACGTAAACAAGCATCTCCGTCCATTTAAATGTGCTATATAAATTAAGTTTTTGATAAATTAAATCTCTAATTTTTTTATCTTTTATATAAAGTGAACCACCTTGATAAACACTTATAAATTTAAAAATACTAAAGCTATATATTGATGCATCTGAAAAATATCCTACGTGCTTAGAACTTACTTTTGATCCTAAACTTATTGCACAATCCTCCAATAATTTAATATTTTTATTTTTACATATATTTTTGATATCTTTTATATATTGGTTATTTAAATGATAGTGAGTTAATAGAATGCAACAAGTTTTATCAGATATATTTTTTTCTATATTGATAGGATTTAAATTTAAATCATTTTTCTTATTAATATCTATAAATATAGGTTTTCCTCCTGCACAAATAACCATATTAACAACGTCAAAAATTGTAAACGGTGATAATAAAACCTCATTTTTATCTGAAGTTATTATTTCTTTTAGATATAAATATATTCCTATTCTTGCTCTAGATAAAGGTAATACATTTTCTATTCCTGTAATTTCATAAAATTTATCTTGAAATAAGCGATGATATTGAAGAAATTTTTTATTGTATTTTTTTTTATTCCTAAATATACTTAATATAACATAATTAAAGAATCCAAAATGATTGATATCGTAAAGAACCTGTCTGGGTTTTATCATAGATAATGGAAAATAATTTAGATAATAATATATTTTACTATGATTATATAATCATAGGTAGTGGTTTATCTGGTTTGACTGCTTCAAATCAATTACTAGACTATAAAAGAAATCATATAATATTAACTTCCCCTTTTTCTGCCAAAAATTTAAGAAAGGATAAAAATAATAAATTTTCTAATTCAGTAAAAAGTGCAGTATCTCCAAAATTAAATATTTTAAAATTAAAAAAGGAAATTAAGTATTGGTTATCATCCTATAAATTAAACAGAGAAAACTTCAATTTGGTTCAAGTTTTATCAAACTCAATAGGCGGTTTAAGTAATTACTGGGGAGCAAATTTAGGACATAACTATAATGATATTATAGAAAGTAATATTAAAAATATAATAGAGGTTAATAAAGCAGATCAAATTAAAGATACAAATAATATAAAAATGCACTCGGATCTTTCTGAAGCTTTACTTAATTTAAATAAGAGAAAAAAAAAATGTATATTAGTGCATAGTCCTTTCTTAGGAATAAAGTTAGTTAATGACTCAGAAAGTTTATGTAAAAAATGTAATGCGTATTATTGTAATTGCGATGGGAAAATACTTCAAGAATATAAATTCAACAAGAAACTAATTAAGGAAATAGAAATACAAAAAATTAGGACAAAAAATAATATTTTTACACTTTCTGGAATAGATAAATATCATAATGAGAAAGAAATTTCCTGTAAATATTTAATATTTGCATGTGGACCATTTGCCTCAGCAATCTTGTTTAATAAAATCAAAAAAATTCCAGAAAATCTGACACTGAATCATAATGGTTTATTTTCCTTCCCTTTTATAAGTCCTTTCAAAATTAAAAATAAACCTTTGGCGCTTTCTAATATAAATATTTCCATTCATAGTAAAAGGGTTAATAAAGGGAAAGATCCTGAGGCTTATACAAATATATTCCCCTTAAAGCCTCAATTAGTTCTGAGATATCCATTTTTAAAATATATTTCTCAATCAATATTAGATAGATTATATTACTGCGTAGTCTATACTGATTCCTCATTTGTAGAAAGTAAATTCAATATAAAAAATAAAAAAGTTATAGGAAAGTATAAGAATAAATTCTTTTTATTTTCATTTTATACATATTTAAGATTGATATTATTTCTATTTATAAATGGATATTGTCTACCTTTATTTATTCCCATCTTTTCAAAACCTGGAAGCGATATTCACTATGGGTCAACATTAGCAAATATAAAATTAAATGAGGAATGGGATAAAACAATTTTTTTCTCAGATTCAAGCAGAATAAAAAAAATAAGTTCTATAAATTCAACAATAAAAAATCTAATTTTTGCCAAAAAAAATTTAATAAGTTGGCTCAATAAACATTCATTAGAGACTTAAATATATGAAAATTGAAGTTGATATAGATTTTATAAAGAAATGGAATAAGGCATTTAGCGAATATTTCAAATGGGAAATAGATAATAGGAGTTTAATAAGAAGTAAATTAAACTTTATGAAATATAAAATAATCCTCCCTTGGCATCCATTGTTTTTCAGATCAGATCTAGAAAATATATTAGAAAATAAAAATTTCTCATTTTTAAATAAATTAAATAATATATATGGCTTAACTTGCATTCCTGAAAATAAAATTCCTAAATTTAAGAAATTAAAGATCTCAAAGGAAAACTTATTACTTCATTACATAAACATAGAAAATGAAAACATTGATAACTTATTTAAGAGGTTCAAATATAATGTTAGAAGAGAGATAAGGTTAGGTTACAAAAAATATAAATTCTCTAAGATTAATTCTATTTATGAATTTCGAAATTATAAAGATGAAATTAATAATATGCTAATAAAACAAAACCTTGCTTTTAATAGTCCCTCACCTCCTATAGATCTAATAGAAAATCTTTTTTTGAATAAGGCAATTGATCTTTATACAGCAACTCTTAAAAATACAATTGTTGGATTTATGAGTATGTCTACTGACAGAAATATTATGCAAGTTGCATGGGCTGCAAAAAAATATAATGAAAAAGATTTAAGTATTTCTTTTCATCATTTTTGTTTAGAGGAAGCAATAAAGAGGAAGGCAAAAATATTTTCTTTAGGTACTACAAGTAGTAACTCACTTGCAAAATTCAAAGAAAAACTTAATGCAGAAAGAGCCATATTAATAAAAAGAAAAATTAAATATGCAATAACATCAAATAAATTTCAATACCTTAAATCACAAAGAAATAGAATAAATTTAATTATTATGAAAATATTTATTCGAATAATATATTCTTTATTTGGGGTTAGAGGTTATGAGTTTATAAGTAAAGAAATTTGGAGAAGGTTTGATTAAAATATTTATAGCTATTTTTTCTGCTTTTTAATTCTTATCATATCAATAGATAATTTATTATTAAAAGAAAAATAATTAGTTCTTTTTGAAAGATAAATCTTCTAATAACAATTAAATTATTAGGATTAAAAAAAATATATTTTAAAGTATATTTAAATGTACTTAATTAAATCCTTTAATAAAAATCTTATATGATGATCCTCTCATGTGGGTATCCCTTTGATAAGCTTTGATATAACCAAAAGACTCAATTAATTCAGAATGCAAAGGATTAAAATATATAAGCGCAGATTTTTTTGGCAAATTATTCTTAAAAAAGTTATTTATAGTTTTCTTACCGAATGGGTTATACATGAAAAAAACAGTAAATGTCTCATTTAATTTTGGAATTTTTAGCAAAGAGGCATCAGCATGAAGAATTTTTACAGATTTATAATTTAATTTATCAAAATTCTTTAAAGCTATTTTATTCAAATTTTTATTATAATCAAAACCTAATATATTTTCATTTTCTGGATATATTTTTCGCCAAGTCAATAATACTTTACCTTTGCCACTGCCTATATCAATTAAATTACTATTACTCATTAAATCTTTTCCTATGATTTTTTCTAACTTTTTTGTAGATTCCTCAATATCCTCTAAAGTTGAGCCCATATAAATAAGTGAATCATTTTCTTTAGATGAATTAAATCTAGAGAAATACCACATTTGCGTATTTGTTCCTCTTCTCAAATCATATAAATAACTCTTAACTAAATAATTTAATATGGATTTAATCCATTTAATTTTAGTGAAAATTTTCATAGATAAATTAATCTCTTTTAATAATATTTGTTTAAATTAATAAAGCTTTAAATATTAAACAAATTCTAATTTAATATATATGAAGAATTAATGATATAAAATTAATAAAATACAAAAAACACCTTTAATTTTTTTATAAGTATTGATTAAAGGAAAATATAAAAATTGATCCAAATATAAGTTTATTATTTATATAATTATTTAAATATTAAATTTCTTAATTTTTCCTAATACAGTAGTAGTTTATTTGGAGATAGATTATAGGTAATACTTTTAATATATAGATTAAAAACAGGAATTATCCTTTTCAAAAATTAAGGGATAAACTATATAAGAGTCATTATTTTTTGTAACAAATCTACTTAACCAAAAAAATTATTTTTTAAGGGTAATTCTAATAAATAACCTAAGAGGATTTTAAAAACAGTTATTTATAGAATTTTATATTTATGGAATCAAATAATAAAACCTTTAAATAAATTTTCTTAATAATCGTGCCAATGATGGATCAAATAAATTGAAGCTTTATAAATATAATTTCTAAATTCCTTTTTAAATGAATTTTTATCTTTATTTTGAAGAAGCGAAAATTGCGCCAATTGATATTATAAAATATCCAATTATTTGATTTGAAGATAAACTCTCATTTAAAAGCAATATTGAGAATAATGGAATTGTAATGTAATAAAGAGATGTGACCCAATAGATTTTTGATAGATCAGATTTCTGTAACGCTATAAACCAAATTAAAGAACCTAATATTCCAATTAATACAATAAGTGACATTAAAAATATCGGTTTAAAATTTAGAAGTTTAGAAAAATCTTGTATTTGATATTTATTAAGAAAAAGTTTTATTAATACTTGGTCAAATGATAAGAGTATTCCAGAAGTAATTGCTAGAACTAAAGAACTCATTTCTTATAAAGATATTTAACTATATTTATTGGTTTATATTATAAACCTATATATTAAATATTTGTTAATTGATTAAGTTACTTTTTTCCCAATTCCAAGCATCTCGGCACATATCGGAAAGATTAAAAACAGGCACCCAATTAAGAATATCTTTTGAAAAAGATATATTAGCAACAACTTTACCTCTATCTCCAAGCCTTCTATTTTTAAAAACATATGGTATTTTTAATTCATTAATTTCTTCAAACGTTTTTATAACTTCAAGAACACTTTTTCCAATTCCAGTTCCTAAGTTAATATTTATAAATTTATTATCATTTGATAAAAGAAATTTTAAAGCTTTAATATGTCCTTCGGCTAAATCCATAATATGAATATAGTCTCTTATGCATGTTCCATCTTTTGAAGGCCAATCATTACCATAAATATTTATATAAGGAACAATCCCTTTTGCTACCTTTATTATATTAGGAAATAAATTACTAGCATCCGAATTTGTTACTTCACCAATTAAACAATTTGGATGAGCGCCTACAGGATTAAAATAACGTAAGTTAGCTATTCTCCATTCCTTATATTTACTCTTATAAATATCATTTAGTAGAGTTTCAATTGCAGCTTTTGTATTACCATAAGGATTTATAGGATTAATTTTTGTATCTTCTTTTATTAATTCATTTTTATTAGGCTCATAAATAGTGGCACTACTACTAAATACAATGCATCGACAATCATTTTTCATCATTGATTTTAAAAGAGAAATAGTACCGCAGAAATTATTATCCCAATACATCAAAGGGTTATAAATAGAATCTGAAACAGATTTAAAGCCAGCAAAGTGAATCACTGCTTTAATGTCTTCACCAATTTTTTTAGCAAATTTAAAGATATCATCTAATACTGAGATATTTTTAATATTTCCTTTGAAATAATATAAATCATTTTTTAATTTTGGTTGATTATTTTTAAAATGTTGTTTTATTATCTCTAAAGATGATGATGAACTTTTACAAAACGAGTCAATAACAAAAACAGTAAAACCATTTTCTAGTAACTTTAAACATGTATGTGATCCAATAAAACCAGCACCACCAGTAACTAATATAGAACTCATAATTTAAATTATAATATTTCAAATATTTTTAGATATTATATACAAAAATGTAAATAAAAAAATTAAAAGTATTTTTTATTTTTAAATTCTTTAATTATTTGTGAGTATATTAATTATTTTAATAACTACATTTTAAAATTTATTTCTCTTCTCATTTAATAATTGATCAATTTCAAGACAAAATTCCAAATTATAAAGAGCTTCTTTGAGGGTAGAGCTTTTATTTAATTTTCCTTCTAAGAAATTATTTACCATCAAATTCCATCCTTTTACATCTTTACTAAATCTCCTTAAAGATAAACCATTTTTATATATTTCTTTAAAATCAATAATTTTGTACTCATTTTCTGCTGATGATAATATAATTTCTTCCTGGACTTTACCTCTAAAACCTGGACTAGCTTTTATAAATCTTAAAGAGGAAGTTTTCTTATCAGAATGTTTAATAAAAAGCTGAAACGAATATCCATCTACTTCTTTTACTTGACCCTCAATTAATTCATTTACATTAAATAATTGATGTTGGCCACTTAAATAAGTTAGAAGATCTAAATAATGGCAACAAGAACAAACTGTAGTTCCACCACCTTTTTTAAATCTAGACATAGATTCACTATATTCTGCTAAGCGAATCAGATAAGTAATATGATAATTCTGTAAATTTTTTATTTGATTTTCAAGAAAAATAATACTTGGAGCAAATCTTCTATTAAAACCAAATGTAATATTTATATCATCAAGATTTTTAAGACCTTTAAGAATAGTTAAATCACTTGAATTTATTCCTGCTGGTTTTTCACAATAAATCTTCCTATAACCGCTTTTAATAGAGTTCAAAATATCATTAACATGATTTTGAGGGGAAGATAAAATAAATAAATTTGATTTTGCATTTTGATAATTATTTTTGAAAAAATTAGGATCCAAAACATTTTTATTTATACCAAAGCTTTCTGCAATAAAATTCGATGATTTACCTGTGGTTAATTTAATCTTGGTTATTCGTCCCCTATTTTTTAAAATATTCGGAAGAATTACTCCTGCAGCAAATTTACCAGATCCTAGTAAATGAGTTTCATAAAAACCTTTACCAAATCTCAAAAAATATAAAGCTCTAATTAATTTTGTTACCCAAATTTTCTGACTAGGAATTTCAATATTATTATAATTATTCACTTTACCTAGTTTCTGATATTCCTCTGAATTAATAACAATAAAATCTTTTAATTCAGATTGCTCATATTTATTTCTTAAACTTATAGCATTCTTATCTGCTTTAAAATAATAGATTTTGTTGTCTTCTGAAATACAAGAAAATGCAATTACCTGTAAATTCCTATATTTTCTGGTGAAAAGGAAAAATGATAAAGTTGTAAGAAATCCAGTAGTTTTTAGAGATAATAAAACGCCCTTTATTTTTGAAATAAATTTCTCTATACTACTTGAATTCTTTTTAATAGAATAATTTTGTCTCTTAAAATTAGTTTCTTCTATATAACTTAATGTATCCATCTTAATTACAAATTAAAAAATATAAATAAATAGTAAGACAATAAAGTTATAGTAAATATAATTTCTTAATAATAAATTTACAAAAAGTATAAATAATTATAATTTAATATTATGAAAATTTATTCTATGAGGATAAAAAAAATAAAATCAAATTTTAAAAAATTCTCATCAAAAATCCTAAGAAATTTCTTAAGAATTTTATGTTTTCCAAAATTAGATAATATTGGCATAAAATTATTCAGAATCTTATTTTTTAGTAAAAGAAAAGTTAAACTAAAATATACAAATCATTCTTATACTTTTTTATATAATCTAAAACCTGAAATTACTTCTAATTTAAATATCAGTTTTTTTGATAATATAACTAAAAGAGAAAAAGATATTCTGCACTATAAGTTTTTATCATTTAATACTGAAAAAAATTTTAATAACCCTGACTTCATAAAACCTATTAGAAAGCACAAACACGGATGGATACTTGCTGATATTTTAAAAGCTCATAAAAATAAAGATTTATATATAATAAAAAACTCTTTAAAAAGATTCCTTGAATGGAAATCATTATTTAAAATCGGACATGGTCTTCCCTATATTATTAGTCTTACAATTTCCCAAAGAATCATTCATTGGTCTTTATCTATAATTTGTTTAGAAAGTGAAAATTTTAAAGATATCCCTGAGCAAAAAAATTATAGTAATATTCTTATTGATAGTTTAATTAATGAAACTATCTATTTAATAATAAGAGGAACTTTTTTAAATAAAACAAAGAATAATTTTTTTATATCTGAAGTTATATCTATTATTTTGTCATATGAAGTATTAAAAAAGCACTCAAAGATATCTCCTATATTTAAAAATATAATAAATAATTTTAAACAACAATTATCAATTTTTCTAAGGGAATCGATAACTGAAGATTCATTTAGTAATGAGGGTTCAATTTTTTATACAAACTTTATTATGGAAACATTATCATTGCTTCATGCAATTAAAAATTATGAATATGATAAGTATTTAATAAATTTATTTATATATATTTATTCAATATCCAAAGATAATAAAATCTTACCAGAAATGGGAGATATTTCGTTTGAACATGCTTTAGAAATATATAAATATGAAAATAATAATAAAATTAAATATGATATCTTAAATAAATTTCTGAGTGATAGAAAAATTATTGATCTTAAGCAAAATAAAATAAATAAAATTTACAAGAAGTTTAATAATAACTATAAAGACCTAATCGTTTCATCCTTTAATAATCATACTTCAATACAAAAAAAGAACTTTTATTTTTTGATTGATCATGAAAATATACCTTCAGCTAAGAAAAATGGAGGACATGCTCATCAAGATCTTAGCTCTTTTATTTTAGATTTTAAAGAAAAAGTAATTGTTAATTCAGGTACATATTCTTATTTTGATAATAAATTAAGAGACAAATACAGAAGTCAGAATTATCAAAACTTACCTACTCTTTCAAATTTTTGCTATGGAATACTAGAAAGAAAATACTTAATTATTAATTATCCTGAAGCAGAAGTCAAAAAAGAATTTGATGAATCACAATTAAAAATATCAATAATAATTAAAAATCTATATAACAAGAAATTAAAAAAGAGTGATGAAAATATTTTTTTAAAAAGAGAATTTAAATTTAATATTATTTCAGGTGAATTATTAATAAATGATTCTTATTATTCTAAGTACAAAAATAATTTTGAATTAAATTCACATTTGCATTTTCATAATAATATCAAAATAATACCCACTACAAAGAATATTATCTATTTAAAAAATAATGAAAATAAATCGATAGGTATGATTTCTTTCCAATCAAAAGTTTCTTTTAAAATTACAAATTATTTATATTCTGAAAAATATGGAGAGAAAATAAAATCTAAAAAGTTAATTTTAGGATCAAATGGTAATTCAGAAATTAGATTTAAAATAAAAAAATTAGATTTAAAATAAAAAA
>TARA_B100000963_G_scaffold221817_1_pt1 | contig 23298 bp, 24 predicted proteins | sample TARA_B100000963 | Tara Oceans TARA_B100000963 (sample SAMEA2622097) | marine metagenome | biome: marine biome (ENVO:00000447); feature: surface water layer (ENVO:00002042); material: "saline water (ENVO:00002010), including plankton (ENVO:xxxxxxxx)" | depth 5 m | reverse complement strand
GCGTTGAATCAGGTCGCCGTCAGTGCGATTCGCTACCGGCTTCTGCGGTGCTCAAGAATCGTTTTTGAAAATCCTCTTTCGAATTGATTCGTGGGTAATCGGTCTCAGGCACATCCACTTTAAGAAAATCACATAGCGGCGCCCAGCCGTCTCCGGGCTCGATGATCAGCAACTTACCTCGCGGCACGCTATTAATCACCTCTTGGTTATGTCGCTCGAAACAATTTACGACGTGCTGTTTGTTTTCCATACGCATACCAAACACACCGTCCCAGATCACCTCGTAGACCATCTTAATTCGGTCCCGGGTGTGACTTTCCACCGCGCCATGCTGTTCCGTATCCGCTAGATCAACCCGCCCCTGCTCTGAAGACAACCAAATAGTCTGCATAACGCTGTCGTACCACTGCTCTGCATCGCGCCGAGTCAAAATTACTTTAGCGTCCGGAAACACTTTTAACTGTTGCTGCCAGAAGTTGCACGATGGCCAATCGACCGCAGCCTGATAGCCGCTAAAAAGTGTCTCCCAATCAACCGCTTTACCAGCTGCAGCCGCCCGCCACATCTCAATGTGATGAGGCACCGATGGTATTTCCATCATGTGATAGCACTTGTCGAAACCTAGGCGCTCTAGCGCAAACTTTAACGACAACGTACCCGTGCGCCCAAACCCGGCTCCAATTACCTTAAGACCCATGACGTCCTCGATGGCCGCTCGGCCACTTTAAAAATTAAACTTGCCTACTAGAGTTAGTAAACCACCACTGAGCGAATGCTCTCGCCTGCATGCATAAGCTCAAAGCCCTTATTGATGTCGCCCAGACTAAAAGTATGGGTGATCAGGTCATCGATATTGATCTTGCCGTCCATATACCAGTCGACGATCTGGGGAACCTCAGTGCGCCCCTTTGCGCCACCAAAAGCGGTGCCACGCCAAACTCTGCCCGTTACCAACTGAAAGGGCCGGGTTGCGATTTCGCGGCCCGCGGCAGCGACCCCTATGATAATGCTTTCACCCCATCCCTTGTGACAGCATTCAAGCGCCTGACGCATAACGTCGGTATTGCCAATACATTCGAACGAATAGTCCACGCCACCGTCCGTTAGATCAATGATGGCTTGAACCACATCGTCCACGTCCTTCGGATTAACAAAATCAGTCATGCCAAACTGTTCTGCCAACATGCGCCGCTGCGGATTCAGGTCAACGCCAATAATGCGCTCCGCCCCGGCCAACCTCGCGCCTTGTACAACATTCAGACCAATCCCGCCCAGGCCAAATACCGCGACACTGGCACCGGCCTCAACTTTCGCAGTATTCATTACCGCACCAAGCCCGGTGGTTACGCCACATCCGATATAGCACACCTTGTCAAACGGCGCGTCCTCACGAATCTTGGCTAATGCGATTTCCGGCACTACGGTGAAATTGGCAAAGGTAGACGTTCCCATGTAGTGGAACAATGGCTCGCCATTCAACGAAAATCTCGAACTGCCATCGGGCATCAATCCCTGACCTTGAGTGTCGCGAATGGCACCGCATAAGTTAGTTTTTCCCGACAAACAAAATTTGCACTGGCGGCATTCAGGCGTATACAGGGGGATCACGTGATCGCCCGGCTTTAACGTCGACACACCAGCACCGATCTCTCTAACAATGCCGGCGCCCTCATGACCAAGAATCGAGGGAAAGATTCCCTCGGGGTCGGCGCCAGAGAGCGTATAGGCGTCGGTATGACAAATTCCTGTCGCTTTCATCTCGACCAGTACCTCGCCCGCCGCCGGCGCCGCCAAATCTACGGTCTCGATACTGAGTGGCTCACCGGCAGCAAACGCAACCGCCGCTTTTGTTGTAATCATAAGTCCCCCTGATTCCAGCTGTTATTTTATATCGAACAACTACTCTAGCTTACTCTGTCTACTACTCCGAGTTCACTGCATTATTAACGTTCCGCTCAATGCCTTTGGCGAATCTGACGCCGCACCGGCAACAGCCTTTGCCCTTGCGCCAATTACAACTGATAGACTTGGCGGATGACAATGGCTGCTCTAGGTTTCTTCGGCTCTATTCGGCGCAAAACGCCATGCGCTTAGGCTTACGTATACGTCGTGGGCTACGCGACTGGCGTCGCGTCGTGCCATTGGTCGGGATTATCGGCGATTACCAGCGCAGCGATTTTGGGCACGACGTTATGGCCGGCCTTATTGTCGGTATGGTGACAATTCCACAAGCCGTTGCCTACGCGCTTTTAGCCGGCGTGCCACCGCAATCGGGTCTCTATGCATGCCTGTTGCCGATGGTGATCTACGCCGTATTCGGCAGTTCTAAACAACTGGTAGTAGGCCCTGTGGCCATAGCCGCCCTACTTGTCACAGCAACGGTAAGCGAGCTTGCACCGCGCTACAGCGAAGCCTATCTCGGCATAACAACACTGCTGTGTTTGCAGGTTGGATTGCTTTTGGGCGCTTTGCGCATCACTAAAATGGGTGGGTTGGTGACACTGCTAAGTCATCCGGTGATAAGCGGGTTTGTGAATGCCGCTGCGATTTTGATCATTATCAGTCAATTGCCCGGTCTTACCGGCGTTAGCGTCGACGACAATACAAATCCCAGCTCCGCGCTGACAGGTTTATTGCAGCAAATGTCTCTCATGAACCCGTACGCGATAGTTTTTGGCGTTGGTTCATTACTGTTCCTATCCGTCAGTCGGCCACTCATCAGCAGACTACTGCACGCTCTCGGCGTTACCGCAGCGCAGCAACACCCCCTGACCCGTGTCGGACCGATGATCGTTGCAATGGTCGCTACCCTTGTCGTTGCCACCCTTGACTTGCAGAGCAATCTCGCAACGGTTGGAGCGATCCCAACTGGCTTGCCGCAATTAACGATTCCACCGATGACTTTGGAGCTCTGGCTGGAGTTATTACCCGCTGCGCTGATCATCGCGATAGTTTCTTATGTTGAGAGCTATTCTATCGGCACCACCCTCGCCGGCCGATCCAACGACCGCATCAACGCGAATCAAGAATTACTGGCATTGGGACTCGCCAATATTGGTGCAGGTTTCACCGGGGCCTACCCAGTGGCCGGTTCGTTTTCGCGCTCCAGTGTCAACTTCGCCGCCGGCGCCCGCACCCCTGCAAGCTCATTGGTTTGCGCCGTTGTCGTCGTCCTAACATTGGTGTTCGCCGCCAATTTGTTTGTCAGCCTGCCGAACGCGGTATTGGCCGCAATTGTAACGACTTCGGTATTCGGCCTCATCGACTTCAGCAAAATACGCTCCAACTGGGACATTTATCGTGACGATTCCGTAACGGAACTGGCCACTATGGCTTTGGTTCTAGTGCTCGGCGTTGAGCTGGGTCTGTTGGCCGGCGTCGCTTTGTCAATCGCTCTATTTATCCGCAACTCCAGTCAGCCCAACATCACACAAGTCGGTCGACTAGGAGAGAGCGAGCAATTCAGATCCGTTAAGCGCTACGCGGTGCAGCTGCATGAGCACATTCTTGCCCTGCGTATCGACGAAAACATCTATTTCGCAAACGCCGGGCAAATTGAAGAAAAGCTGCTGCGGCGCGTCGCCGGCCGCCAAGCCACCAAACACCTGTTACTGGTGTGCAATGCGGTAAACCATATCGATGCAACCGGCCTTGCAATGCTCTTGCGCGTCAATCAGAAACTTCAACGCTCCGGCGTCCAACTGCATTGCAGTGACATTAAAGGGCCATTAACCGCACAACTCGAAAAAACCGAATTACCTACGGTTCTCAGTGGCGAGATCTTTTTTACCGCCGACCAAGCTTTCAAAAGCCTGAGCGGCGAGCAGTGTGGCGCTTCATGTTGACCATTGACCGCTATCTAACAGCTCGTAGCCTTCGCGCCATCGCGCTGGTGGCGGCGGGGTTGACCAGCATGATGTTGTTGTTCGCCCTTTTCGACGAATTGGCGGAAGGGGCCGAGCGCTATGGCCTAGATGACGCGCTGAACTATCTATGGCGAACTTTGCCCCGACGTCTTGACGATTTACTTCTGTACAGTGTCTTTATCGGTTATCTGGCGGCCCTCGGACAACTCGCTGAACAGGGCGAACTGACTGCGTTGCGTGCCGCAGGGACATCACCCGCTCGCCTGATCGCAGGACTTATTCCGTCCTTATTGCTGTGCCTCGGCGTAAGCTTCACATTAAGCGAATACCTCGCACCGAAAGCTGAGCAGGCGGCAGAGGTGGCTAAACTGAATGCGCAATACGGGCGCGATGCTATGCAGCGCAAAGGCGGGTTTTGGATCAGGGACGATCGTCTGTACATGCACATTCAGACCATGACAGAGGATAACGGCGGCACGCTGTGGGGCGTGCGTCAGTATTGGCTGGATCCAAACCAAAAACTTGGACGCAGTTTGGTTGCCGAGTCTGCAAACTTTGACGCCAACAAACAGCAGTGGGTGTTGCACAACGTTAGCGAGGCGGTGGTTTCAGCGGAGGCGACCACCGTCAATAATTTCGCGCAATCCGTTTGGGCCAACGCTATGACGCCACAACTGCTGTCCAATCAAGCGTTTCTTGAACCAAAAAAAATGTCACTTCTGGGCCTCTTAGATCAGATAAATTTTTTACAGCAACAACACCTGCAGGCGACCCAATATCAGTTGGCTATGTGGTCGAGAATACTTAAGCCACTGAGCTATTTCGGTATGGCTTTGTTAGCTCTGGCTATTGTGCTGGGTCCCATGCGCGGAACCGGCTTGGGTCCGCGTTTGGCGCTGGGGATGCTCGTAGGCCTGATATTCAAATACCTGCAGGATCTATTTGCGCCCATGGCAGTGGTGTTCGCCCTCCCCGCTGCGCTGGCGGTAGCGGTGCCGATCTGCGCTTACGCGGTATGTGGCTGGCTGCTCATTCGTCGTTACGCGTGAGCTCGTCGACCAAGTCCGCAACTCGCATCTCGCCTTCACGAGTCTGACCGCCAATAGCCATAAACTTACCCATGGCCTGTTGCGCCTCGTCGGTACGTAACAACCGCGCGAACAGATAGGCCTCTTCCGACAGACCTTGACCCAACGGCAGCTCTGCGGCGTTAACAGACGCTTTTGCCAAACGCACTGCAGGTCGCGGGAAACGCGCGATGCGCTGAGCCAGATTATTAACCGCGCCATCGATCTCCGAAGCCGGGTAAATCCGGTTCAGATAACCCCAACGTTCGGCCGTTTCCGCGTCAAGGTCTTCACCACCGAGAATAATCTCCATGGCACGGCCTCGACCAACAAGCCGTGGCAGGCGTTGAGTGCCGCTGCCACCCGGCAAAATGCCCAGCGGCACCTCCATCTGATTGACGATGGTTTGGCCGGTTACTCCAAACCGCATATCCATACTCGCGACCAATTCACTACCGCCGCCACCCACCCGGCCTTCAATCTGCGCAATGGTCACCTTGTCCATGTTGCGCAGGCGCTCGCACATCAGGTGGAACGGGTTGAGTTCCGCACTGCGCTCGGCGTCGCCATCAATCGGAAATTGTAAAATCGCCTCAACATCAAAATGCGCCAGAAAAAAATCCGGATTCGCACTCTTAAACACCGCCACCGATAACTCTGGATCGTTTTGAATCTCCTCGATCACCTGCATGAGTTCTCGATACAGCGGCAGAGTAATAACGTTTATCGGTGGGTTGTCGATCGTTACCGTCGCAACACCGCCTGCGACCTGTGCGCTCAACAAAGCAAAATCAGTCCTCATAGTGATCCCTTCATAGTTTTTCTTTATTTGCGCCGTGCCCCTGCGCATACTCTAGCCATGAACGATACTACGATTTCCAGCCGCCAACGTGGCTACACTCTATTCCTGCTGGTCATAGTTTTTACCGCCAGTCATGTCGATCGGCAGATTGTGGCAATTTTGCAGGAGCCTATTAAGCAGGCCTTCCAAATCAGCGACACGCAACTTGGGCTGCTCACAGGTTTTATGTTCGCGCTGTTTTACGCCACATTGGGCATGCCTATGGCGATGTGGGCCGATCGCCATAATCGTCGTAACCTGATCGCATTCTCTATTTCCCTATGGAGCGCTATGACTGTTTTTTGCGGCCTAGCAGTGCAGTTCTGGCAACTGTTACTGGCTCGCATTGGCGTGGGTGTAGGCGAAGCGGGATCAAATCCACCCTCTCATTCGATCATCTCTGATCTATACAAACCCGAGGAACGCGCAACCGCTATGGCGATATTCGGCCTAGGCGTTAACTTTGGCATAATGCTCGGCTATTTAATCGGTGGCTGGGTTAATGAATGGATTGGCTGGCGCTGGGCATTTGTGGCTGCTGGCGTTCCGGGTTTGGTCATCGCGCTGATCGTGCGCATGACCATGGTTGAACCCCCAAGAGGCTACGCCGATGGTTTGGCAGAAAAGCCCATAGCTCCGCCTTTTTGGGCGGTGGTACGCTACATGCTGAACAGCCCAGCGACGCGACAGTTGGTCATCGCCAACAGCTTAATCTCCATGGCCGGCTATGCGGCGATTGCCTGGGCGCCGGTTTATTTTCAGCGTGTGCACGGCTTTACTACCGCGGAGTCCGGAACGTTTCTCGCGCTCGCTATTGGCGTTGGCGGCGGCCTTGGCACCTTCTTCGGCGGCTTCTTCGCAGATCGTTGGGCGCGCATTTCCGAGGGTTGGCGTGCGTGGATCGTATGTTTAACCACCGCTGTCTACTTACCGTCGGCAGTACTTTGCTACCTCACCGCTGATCCGGTTTGGGCGATCGTCTGGTTTATCGGCCCAGCGGCATTGGGTGGCGTGTATATCGGCACCAACTTCGCAATCTTACAATCCCTCGCACCCGTGGAAATGCGCGCGGTCATGGCTGCAATCAACCTGTTCATTCTTAATATCGTTGGGTTGGGCTTGGGGCCCGTGGGTGTCGGCTATATCAGCGACCTTGCAGCACCCGCATACGGGCTAGAAAGTATTCGCTATGGATTGCTCGCGACGCTGGTTGTAATGGCTTGGGGCGCTCTGCACCAAGCCAGAGTGGGCGTATTGTTGCATCGAACCCCTTCCAAAGCATTCAATTGATGGGTCAGTTTTGGACGCTGCGCCGCAACTCCCCCATCGGCCCGCCAGTTCGGCAGACGCCTAGCCTACCTCACTTATATCGCTGATGATTTTACCTACAAGGCCATATTCCACGGACTCTTCGGCGCTCATCCAATAATCTCGCTGGGTATCCTCACCGACGCGATCAATACTCTGACCGGTGCGCTCGGCGATGATGCCGTTAATGCGTTCTCGTGTTTTGAGGATCTCTCGAGCATGAATCTCTATGTCGGCAGCGTCACCACCGAAACCACCACTGGGCTGATGAATTAAAAAGCGCGTATTCGGCAATGCAAACCGATTGTCTTTATCCGCTGCTAGATAGATGTGTGTTGCAATACTGCCCACCCAGCCTGTTCCGATAATCCTTACCTCGGGCTTGATATACCGTATAAGGTCAAAAATCGTGTCTCCTGACTCTACATGGCCACCGGGCGAGCCGATGTAGAGTGTGATCGGGTCATCCGACTCGAACGCTAAAGCCAATAGCTTTTCTGCCATCCGACGGGCAACGTCTTGGTTGATCTCTCCAAACAGCGTCAAGGTACGGTTCTGCAACAGTACGTGCTCGAGCCGATTAAAGTTTTTTGCTGCGTCGGCGATCGATTGATCGTCCTGCTCTGCGTCTGACCGCTGCATAGCTTCACTCCATTTTTGTACCGAACCGCACCGGTAACATTACTTTTATAATCTCAAAGCTGTGATCCAGCGTCGTCGGTAGAGATTGCCCACCTGATCGTGTAGCGTGAGGTGCTTATCCTATGGACGAAGGGGGAAATTTCAATGCCATTGGCCACCGAATACCAAGCAATGTTTGAACAACTCGCAGCCGCGGGCCCGACACCCAGTGTCCGTGATCTCCCTGTAGCGGATGGACGCGCGCTGTATCGAGCGGCTCGCGCCGTGAATCCGGATCTGCCTATTCACAACATCAGCGACGCCTCACTGCCCGGCCCTGGCGGTGATATTGCTCTGCGAATCTACCAACCCAGTGGCGATGGACCTTTTGGTATTTTGGTATATTTTCATGGTGGCGGATGGGTGATCGGAGATCTCGACACCGCGGACGCGGTTTGTCGCGAAATCGCTACCCTAGCGGATTTAGTGGTGGTCTCTGTTGATTACCGGCTGGCCCCAGAACATCTTTTTCCCGCCGCAGTTGAAGACAGCTACGCCGCTCTAAAGTGGGTACAGGACAATGTCCGGGCTTTGCATGGCAATGGCAAAATCGGGGTGTGCGGAGAGAGCGCTGGCGGCAATCTAGCTGCGGTGGTTGCTCAGCAAAACCGCGACAACGAAGGCCCTCCTATTGCATTTCAATGTCTGCTTTACCCCGTTACAGACGCCGAAATGGGTCGCCCGTCTTACCGCGAAAACAGCAGTGGCTATTTGCTTGAAACAGCAACAATGGAATGGTTTTGGGACACCTACTGTCCGAACCCAGAACAACGGCTTACATCGGACGCCAGCCCGCTTCGGGCGTCAAACTTAGAGCGCCTGCCACCCGCCCTGGTGGTTACAGCTGAATTTGATCCATTGCGCGATGAAGGCAATGCCTACGCACAAGCTCTTCAAGCCGCAGGGAACGATGCCCAACTGATATGCTGCGATGGCCTAGTCCACGACTTCTTCAGCACTGCGGCGGTTTTCGCTTGTTCAAGAGAGCCTTTCGAGCAAACCATCGCGGTACTGCGCGAGCATTTAAATTCCTAGAACAACACAAGAACGTTTAGGCTAGCGCCGCGTCATTGGAGAATTTCTCATGCTTTTTGTGATCATTGCTAAAGACCATCCCGACAGCACCGAGCTGCGAGTAAATACCCGCCCGAATCACCTCGAATATCTGGACAGTCACGATGTGCGTTTTGCCGGACCTATGCTAAGCGACGATGCAGACCAACCCATTGGCTCTATCGTGGTTATCGATGCAGAAGATCTGTCCGCAGCGCGAAACTTCGCGGCAAGCGATCCATATACCACCGCCGGTCTGTTTGCTGAGGTCAACGTGCACCCCTTTAAACAAGTTATACCGGAGCAAAAACTATGAACACCGCAATTGTCAGTGGCGTCGGACCACTTGAGGGACTCGGCGCACAATTATGCGTACGGTTCGCCAAAGAAGGCCTGCACGTGTTGGTGGCCGGTCGCACCGACCATAAGCTTGAGGCCGTAGTGGCAGAGATTAAGGCGCGAGGCGGCAGTGCCGAGTGGGTCGTCGCCGACGCAACAGACGAGACCGCAACGCAGGACTTGTTCGCTCGCGCCGGTGACCAGTTGGAATTAGCCATCTACAACACCGGTAACAATACACCCGGCCGCATCATTGATATGAGTTCCGATTTCTTCGCCAACAGCTGGCGCGTGTGTTGCTTCGGCGGCTTCTTATTTGGCCGCGAGGCCATAAAACGGTTCGCTGCACAAAAGACCGGCGGCACCCTTCTGTTTACCGGTGCCAGCGCTTCACTGCGCGGCCGCGCCAATTTCGGCGCCTTTAATTCATCTAAAGCGGGGCTAAGAACCTTGGCTCAAGCGATGGCCAAAGAATACGCCGAGGACGGCGTGCACGTTGGTCACGTCGTCGTCGACGGGCCCATTGCCGGAGAAAAAATAAAACGCGGACTGCCGGAGTACGCACAAAAACTCGGGGAGGACGGCATGATTAACATCGACGGTATCGTCGATGGTTTTGTATACCTCTACCGCCAGCCGGCGCAGGCCTGGACGTTTGAACTGGACGTTCGCACGTCAAAAGAGAAGTGGTAAACCGCCGCCACCACAGCGGCGGTTTCGAACCAAGCGAACCTGGGCGCGCTAATCGACTCGAGCGTTAGCGTAACCGGACAGTACTACTACCCCATCCTGATTAGTGGTCTCTACGCTCAAGGTCACAATGCCGTCAGTCACATCATCCACCGTCGCGGTCGAATTGAGCGTGTCCCCCGGCCATACCTGACTGGTAAAACGAACCCCGTATTTTGTAACGCGGCCATCGCCGACGTAATTCGTAATCATACGACCCGTCATACCCATGGTCAGCATGCCGTGAGCAAATACCGATGGATAACCCGCTATTTCTTTGGTGAATTTTTCATCGGTATGCACAGGGTTGTAGTCCCCAGACGAGCCTGCATACATAACAATCTGCGTGCGTTTTAAATCTTCGACCAAACACTCGGTGTAGGTGTCGCCCACATTAAGATCTTTTGCTGCTAAAGCCATGATAACCCCCTATTGATCTACCGGACGTTCGGTGCGAACCCCGACGCCACGCGCAGTGATAACCAACTCACCGTTTTGATCACGGTATTCGGTGATCGTTTCCGAGAACACCAATTTGCCCGAACGTTTACCTTCCTTTTCCCAAGTTTTGCCTGGTTTTACTTCGGCCGTAAGCACATCGCCGGGGCCAATGTGTCGGTGGTATTCAAAATGCTGCTCGGCATGCAGTCCACCGCCGCCGCCACCACCACCGCCACCGCTGGCTTCGCGCTTGATGCCCGTGGCTTCTTTACCCGACCCAAACCAGTCTTCGCCAGTTTTCGGACGCAGAAAATAATCTGGATCGAACTGCGCACTCGACTGCGCGAACGTAGGCGGCGCGATTACTCGACCCGGTTCGGTCGTTGCCGCATAGTCCTCGTCATAATAGATCTGATTCTCATCTGCGATGGAACGAGCAAACATCATGATATGACTGCCTTCCACCGGAAACTTGTTCACTGCCATGAGTGCCCCCTTCCTGTTGATTGAACACTGAGTATTAACGCGAGTGAGCGATTAAATCAATATACCAAAGCATTTTCGAACGCTTATTTACCCTTAAATTCAGGCGTTCGTTTTTCTAAAAACGCGCTAATACCTTCCTGCTTATCCTCCGTTTGCACAAGCGCGCCTTGCGCGTATTTCTCAAACATCAGCGCACCCGCCAAACTGGCTTCCATGCCGAAGTGGACCATGGCTTTCATGGTGCGCGGCACAAAGGGCGCAAACGACGCCAGATGCTCAGCCATGCGCTGGGCTTCAGCCAGCAACTCCGAGGCGTCCACCATACGGGTGATTAAGCCGATCTGCAGTGCCCGCTCTGCATCTATCGCTTCGCCCATTAACATCATTTCCATCCCCCAGCCACGGCCTACGATCCGAGGCAGCCGCGCTGTGGCTCCGCCACCGGGAATAATGCCCAGTTTGCCTTCTGGGGTGGCGAATCGAGAACCGGGAGAGGCGATCCGCAAATCGCAACCCAAAGCCACCTCCAGGCCTCCGCCCATGCATATACCGTCTATAGCCGCGATGGTCGGCTTCGGTGTCCGCTCAAGTTTTTCCGCCAGGCCCTGAACTATTGGCTCCAGCGCCTTTCGAAAATCGCGGTCAACGACTTCACCGAGATCGGATCCAGCGGCGAACGCTTTACCACCGGCCCCGGTAATGGTTATCACCCGCACCTCATCATCCGCTGCAGCCGCATCCACGGCAGTGTGCAGATCTTCGAGGGTTGCCAAAGAAATGGCGTTGTGTTTTTCCGGGCGGTTGATGGTGACGAGGGCCATCGGCCCCGCAACCGAATATAGGACGTTATCTAAACCAAGCGTATTTTGCATCGATGTGCCTTGCTTCTTGTGAGTCGGTATCGTTGATGAAATGCAGCAATGGTGCAAGCTTACGGGCGGGGCCAAACGGCCACTTTTCGCGGACAAAAAAAACCGCCGGTCTGGAGAGAAAACCGGCGGTTTAAGGAGGCTCTGCTGCTTGGTGGTCGAGCCCTTCGACCCAGAACCCCTAGGAGAAAACGTTTTTAAGCGCTCTACAAAGACTCGATGCTTACGACTATGCCTACTCGACGTTTCAAAAAAATTACTTCAAACCGTATTTTTGTGACAATTTGTATCAACCGGGATCAGCGCCACCTCCGGACGCCGAATCATTCGCGGCAAAAGACAGAGTAAACTGCGCTCCCGTTAATTGGGTCACAGCTTGTGTATTTGACGCATTCTGGTTCATCGAGGTCGCCGCATCGCCGACGTCGATGGTCCAACCATGGGCCTGGCACAACTGATCTACAATCGCCAATCCAAGACCGCTGCCGCCGGTGGCCGCACTACGAGACCGGTCGAGACGGAAAAAAGGCTGGAAAATTTGCCCACGTTGATCCTCTGGTATTCCGGGGCCGTCATCAGACACCACAACTGAATTCGCGCGAACGGTCAAAAAGACCTGGCCGCCGTGCTTAATGCCATTGGCAATCAAATTAGTGAGCACACGACTGAATGCGTTGGGCGCGAGAATGACACGGTGATCTCGAGAGACCCTTATCTTAAGCGCAACATTTTGTTCAAAAGTGCTGAGAATATCCTCGACGAACGCCACCAACTCAAACTCCTGATCTTTTTCGCTGGTGCCCTTGGCAAAGCGCAGCGCATCACCGATCAACTCGTCCATGGTTTCTAAGTTATGTTCGAAACGTCGAATCAACTCCGCATCAATAGTTTCCGGCAACAGTGCGAGCGCTAACCGCATCCGCGTCAGCGGCGTACGTAAGTCGTGAGAAATTCCAGCCATGAGCGTCGTGCGATTCGCCAACAACACCGATATCTCAGAGGCCATGGTGTTAAAATTACGCGCCAGAGACACCAACTCACGGGGACCCGTTTCTGCCAGCGGCTCAATAGTCTCCAGCCCACGAAAACGTTCAGCCTGCTTCGCGATTTTGACCAACGGCCGGTTTACCCGTTGCACCACAAACAACGAGGTAAAGAAGACAATCGCAGCGCCCAGACCGACGATGATGATGGCTACGTACAACGGTTGCGTGTCACGACGATCCGGTGGAACGCCTATTTGCAGGCGATACTCGGCCATTGGCACTTCAACCCAAATGAGGTCATTACCCTCCAGCAGCACCATATCGATGCCCAAGCGTTGTTGTAATTTCTGTTGCAGCAATACTATTTGGGTCTGCAGCCCTTCATAGATCGGTAGCTGCTGCAATGCGGAGCTGATGATCAAGTCATGATTTTGTGCCAGTTCGAGCTCGAAATAAGGGCGCGCGGCGGGCGGCAGTTCCACCCATGTTTGCGCAGACAAGACCAGTAACGCCGCTTCATCGTCCGCTGACCGTTCCGCAATGGGATCGATTACAAAGGCATATAAGGCGATGGTGGAAATCACCGCAATCAGCATTGAACTCACACCAAGGGTGAGGTTGGTGCGCGCGAGCAAAGATGCCGGCGCACGCAACGACAGCAGTTCAGTCATCCGGATTCGGGCAGAACATATAACCTTTGCCCCAGATGGTTTTGATTAGCAGCGGATTCGCTGGGTCGGCTTCGAGCTTTGAGCGCAACCGTGTTACCCGTACATCGATTGAACGATCAAAGGGCGATCGCTCTGCCCCAGTGAGCAGGTCTAAAATCCGATCTCGATGCAGCACTTTATTTGGGTGCGACACCAGAATCGCCAATAAGTCGAACTCGCCAGAGGTCAGCGACACACCAACACCGTTTTGGGTCAGCCGATGCGACGCCAAATCCAAACTGAAATCGCCAAATTGGACTTTTGCCGGCAACGATTCTTGGGGCACATCGCCGCGCCCACTGCGCCGCAGTACCGCACGTACCCTGGCCAATAATTCGCGGGGATTAAACGGCTTCGACAAGTAGTCATCGGCGCCTACTTCAAGCCCGACAATCCGGTCGACATCATCCCCCTGAGCAGAGACGATAATAATAGGAAGGTCTTCGCGCTTTTTTAGGCGCTGCGCGATGGATAATCCATGCTCTCCTGGAAGCATGAGATCCAGAATAAGCAGGTCAACCTGATGTTCATTGAGATAGGCATCCATACTGTCGCCACAGTCCACTGTTGCAACATCAAATCCCTGCTGCTGCAAATAGGCTTGGGTTAACTCTCTAAGCTCCGGATCGTCGTCGACGACCAAAAGATGAGCATGCTCGGCGTCCATGTTAGCGTTGCGGTGACTCAGAATCCGGCGCGCTGGCGCCAGCCTCTGAGGCGGTTACGGCAGCCGTAGGATCGGCAGCCGTGCTGCGACGCTGTTCAAACCCAGTGCCAAAGCGAATTTTAGTCCGCACCACACGTTGCGCTGGCGGCAATCCAGAGGAGGCGACAACCCCTGTGTTCCCCACCTCTGACTGGGGACCACCGTTAGCCGGCCTAATGGTAGTGTGACGCGTGACCTGGCGTCCTCGAGGAGTGATCTTGATGGTTTCGGTCTCGGTCACCAAACTGCCGTCAGGGCGACGCACGGTGCGCCCATAGCTTTGCTGCGCTGAAACTCGATTGAGGTCTAACTGCTGTTTCGACCCACCCCCGTCTTGTTTTTGCGCGCCACCCGACGAATCCGCAGTTTTTGCGGATTTCATTCGCGCTCGAATCTCAGACAACAGGAGCCGTCTTTGGGTCGGCGATAATGACGCCCAATTTCCGACCATGTTGGTAAGTTGAGCATCACTGTGGTCACGGTAGTTTATGTGCTGGTCCACACCTACTGACTCAGCAACTACGGCTTGCTCAGCGTGCACAGCGCAACCAAACGCCATCAGAAAAAGCCAAGTGATGATAGACCAGACGCAACGCAGAGAAGCGTTCAAGTCTCGCACCGCGTGCGTATTTATCGTGCTGTTAAACAAAAGCCTGCTACCTACGAACAAAAATGACGGCATCCATTGCGTAACCGCATTCTCAGAATGCTCTGTTACCTGCAAATTTCTTCCGAGTTTCATTTTGTATCAGGCGCAATAGCCCATGCAAGGAGGGATGTGCTCGATCCTCTGGAAACCCAGAGGATCGGCAACATAGGTTGTAACGGTTTGGATTAAGCGACTTCGAACAGTCCAGCAGCGCCTTGGCCACCACCGATACACATCGTAACCACACCATACTTCTGATTACGACGCTTGAGCTCGCGCAGAATCAAACCTGTCTGACGTGAACCTGTCATACCAAAGGGATGGCCAATCGCGATACTTCCACCCAGTACATTGTATTTTTCATTATCAATGTTCAGTGCGTCTCGGCAATACAAGCACTGCGAGGCGAAAGCTTCGTTTAGTTCCCAAAGATCGATGTCGTCAATGCTCAGTCCCGCGTTCTTCAACAAACGAGGAATCGCAAATACCGGCCCAATACCCATTTCATCAGGCTCACAACCTGCAATGGTAAACCCACGGTAGACGCCCAATGGGGTTAAACCAAGTGCTGCGGCTCGGTCTGCACTCATGAGCATGGTCATCGAAGCACCATCGGACAACTGCGACGCGTTACCAGCGGTCACCGAACCGTCATCTTCGAACGCTGGCGGCAACGATGCTAACCCTTCCAGTGTCGTATTAGCACGGTTACATTCGTCTTTATCGACCCATACCTCTTCGTGGCTTTCTTCGCCCGTTTCTTTGTTCACTTTGAGCATTGTCGCGTTCATGCCCACAATCTCTTCGGCGATCTTACCGGACTCAACCGCGGCGGCGTAACGCTGCTGACTCTGCAGTGCGTATTCATCCTGCATCTCCCGGGTTACTTGATATCGCCGTGCAACGACCTCCGCGGTATTACCCATCGCCATAAAGATATCTGGCTTTTCTTCGATCAGACGCTGATTTTGGGCCGCCTTGCCAGGCTCTTGTCGAGTACGCATTGAGATGGAGTCCACTCCACCTGCTATAGCCACTTCGGTCTGTCCTGATGCAATCTGATTCGCCGCAATCGCAATCGCCTGCAAACCAGATGAGCAAAACCGATTGATGCTGACCCCCGCCGCAGTAATCGGCAGCTTGGATAGGACCACAGCCAAACGTGCGATATTGCCGTCCTGCTCGCCTGCATGCGTTGCTGCGCCTACTACCACGTCCTCTACTTCATCCGCTCCAACATTCGGGTTACGGTCGAGTAATGAATCAATACAGTGCGCTAACATGTCGTCAGAGCGCGTTAAGTTAAAACTACCACGGAAGGCCTTTGTTAAACCTGTCCGAACACTATCGACGATTACAACGTCTCGCATAGTCACATCCTCTTTCTTTCAATTTACGACTGCATTTGTTTGCGAGGCTAAAGCGACGGCAGACAAACGGTGTCTTTGGAAGAGATGGCGACCCGTTTAGAAGTCTGTTTAGGTAACCACGATCTCATCCCCCAAGACCGGCAATAGTAACCACAAGCCAATGGCTCTGCCAGTCTCGGTTAATACCTACAAAACTCTCGTTAAAAGCTGAAACCGGGGATTCACCTTATCGCCCGGCGGCGTTAGCATCAGTACAGTGCCTGCGGGCGCGACTGAGTTTAAGCTAACACCGGGAGAACCGATGAACGACTTCTATACAATGACCATGGATAACATCCATGGCGAGCCAACTGCGTTTAGCAAATTTACCGATACCGCCTGTTTGGTGGTTAACGTCGCCAGCCGCTGAGGCCTTACTTCACAGTACGCCGGGTTGCGTACTCTGCAAGAAACTTACGCCGATCGCGGTTTCAGTGTTTTGGCTTTCCCATGTAACCAGTTTGGCGGCCAAGAGCCGGGCAGCAATGAAGACGTGTTCGCCTTCGCTGTCAATGAGTATCAGGCAAATTTCCCCATGTTCGCGAAAATCGAAGTCAATGGCTCCGGTGCCTGCGAGTTGTATCAGTGGCTGAAAGCCGCAAAACCGGACGAGGAAGGCGGCAGCGACATTCCTTGGAACTTTACTAAGTTCCTCATAAACAAGTCCGGCCAAGTAGTGGCGCGTTTCAGCCCGCAGACATCGCCGGAGGAACTCAACGACGCCATTGAAGCTTTGTTATAAACACCGCACCCAGGTAAGAGAGCTGACGCAGTGAACAACGTAATAGTAGATGGATTGTGTTTCGGCGAAGGCCCCAGGTGGCGCGATGGCCACCTGTGGATGTCGGACATGCATGACCAAAAGGTACTCAAGGTTGCGCCATCGGGAGACATTGAGGTAGCGGTACAACTTGCTGATGACCAACCGTCAGGTCTGGGATGGCTACCCAACGGTGACTTATTAATCGTCGCCATGTCGAGTCGCAGGCTGTTGCGTTTTGATGGCACCGAAATCAGCGTCCACGCGGACTTGAGCGAACTCGCCAGCGGACTCTGCAACGATATGGTGGTGGACAAGTTGGGGCGAGCCTACGTTGGCAATTTTGGCTTCGATCTGCATAACGGCGCGGCCCAACGCAACGCCGAACTGATCTTAGTCGAGCCCGACGGCACGGCGCGCTGCGTGGACGATGAAGTGCTATTCCCCAACGGCACAGTGATCACTCCGGATGACGCCACGCTCATCGTCGCTGAGACTTTCGCCGGTCGGCTCACCGCTTTCGACGTGGACAGCCAGGGCGATCTGAGCAATCGCAGAGTCTGGGCACAACTACCCGACGGAGCGGTACCCGACGGCATATGCCTCGATGCCGCCGGCGGCATTTGGAGCGCATCGCCCAGCACCAATAACTGCGTTCGTCAGATCGAGGGCGGCGAGGTCACCCACGAAATCAAACTCGAGCGCGGCGCGTTTGCCTGCATGATCGGCGACGATCGGCTGTATGTTTTAACATCGACAACTTCCCAACCCGCCCAATGCAAAGCCAATCGCGATGCAAGGGTTGAAGTTTATCCAGCGCCCTTCCCCGCAGCTGGACGCCCGTAAACCACACCAGAAGACCACTATGAGCACTATTTTCGAGAACTACACATCGCCCTGGCTCAATGACGAGCTCAGTTTACTCAGAGATGCCGCGGCAAAGTTCTTCACTACAGAACTGGCACCACAAAACGATCGCTGGATCGAGCAGGGTCAGGTCGATCGCGACGCTTGGACCAAGGCCGGTGCCGCAGGTTTTCTGTGCGCAGAAATACCTACTCAGTACGGGGGTGGTGGCGGCGACTACCGCCACGAAACTGTAATCATGGAAGAACAAATTCGAGCGGGTATAAATGGCCTGGGCAGTCAAGTTCACAGCCAAATTGTGGCACCCTATTTCATGCACTACGGTACCGAAGAGCAAAAGCAACGCTGGCTGCCAAAAATGGCCAGCGGCGAGATGATCGGTGCAATCGCAATGACGGAACCCAATACGGGTTCAGACCTGCAGAATATTCGCACCACAGCAATTCGCGAGGGTGACGAGTACGTCATCAATGGCTCTAAAACCTATATCAGCAACGGTCAGCTATGCGACTTGGTGATTGTGGTCGCAAAAACCGACCCGGGGAAAGGTGCTAAAGGCATTTCTCTGCTCGTGGTCGAAACCGACACCCCAGGTTTTAAACGCGGCCGTAATCTAAAAAAGATGGGGCAAGAAGCCGCCGATACATCGGAGATGTTTTTCAGCGATTGCAGAGTGCCAGCGGACAATAGACTCGGCGAGGCCGAAGGCGCTGGCTTCATTCAACTAATGACTCAATTACCCCAGGAACGTTTGAATATTGCGCAGGCGGCAGTGGTGGACATGGAACGAGCGCTGGCAATGACCATCGATTTTGTTAAAGAGCGGCAAGCCTTTGGCCAGCGCGTGCTGGACTTCCAAAACACCAAATTCAAGCTTGCGGAGTGCAAAACTGAGGCGCTGATCGCGAGAACATTCGTGGATCAATGTGTGGTCAAGCACTTAGCTGGCGAATTAGATGCGGCTACCGCATCAATGGCCAAGTACTGGACCACCGACAAACAGAACCAAATTATCGACATCTGCCTTCAACTGCACGGCGGTGCCGGCTATATGGATGAATACCCGATTTCACGCATGTATCGTGATGCACGGGTGCAGACGATTTACGGTGGCACCAACGAAATTATGAAAGAACTGATCAGCCGTACGCTCTGATCTTATGTTCCGAAGCTTTTTGCACTACGAGGCTCGCTCTATGATTTGCCAACTGACAACGACCGCTCGCGACCATGCCAAGCTCCTGGCCGTCTGTGCACTGTGTTTGGCACCACTATCTGCACACGCCGATTGGCTGCTGGTCAATGAGGACTCGCAATTCAACTTTATCTCAGTTAAAGCGGCGCATATCGCCGAACAACACAGTTTCGAAAACCTCAGCGGTTCTGTAAAAGCAGATGGCAGCGCCCACCTGGCCATAGATCTTGCCAGTGTAAACACGGCTATCGATATCCGCGATCAGCGCATGCGCGACTTGCTTTTTAACGTTGCGGATTTTCCAAACGCTGACTTCACTACCAACATCGACGTTGGCGCTGCCACTGCATTGGAGGTGGGGGAACGAGCAGAATTATCGGTTAACGGCAAACTGCGAGTGCAGGACATTTCGGCGGACATTAATGCGGAGGTGACTGCTGTAAAGCTTGCCGACCATCGTGTATTGATTACGACAACTAAGCCGATACTTTTAAATGCTTCGCCGCTGGGACTTGCGGATGGGGTCGAGCGATTGCGCGCGATCGCCAACTTACCTGGCATTAGTCTCGCGGTTCCTGTGACTTTTCAGTTGCTGTTCGAAAAGACCCTATAGTACGACCACTGCCGCCTCCCCATGCGGATCTATTGGGCTTTTTATTGGCCCCTAGCGCTTACAGCTGTCGGCGCGGTCTTGTCGGTGCAATTTCAAAACGCCACCCTCGCGCGCTACCCCGAGGCGGTCACGGAACTTGCTATCTTGGCTCTGTCACTTGGGGTATTCAGTTTCTTCAACGCCAGTCAGCAATTCATTGCCCAATTGTCCAACGTCTACGCGCGCAGCCGGCAGGGCAGCCGTCGCGCCTGGCGGTTTGTGGCCGTCACAAGTTGTGTGATCACCGCACCATTGTTTTTGCTTGCCACCACGCCAACCGGCGCATGGCTGATCGAGTTAATTTTCAGCATCGATCCTTCAGTGGTGAATCGAGTCAGGGAATATCTACTCTTACTGTGCCCGCTGATCTTCTTAAATGGTCAACGCCACTACTTTACCGGGCTACTTGCTCAAGCGCGCTTAACGGGCTGGATAACCGCGTTTAATTTTGTTTATCTCGGCACCGTTATCACTGCCTTGCTGAGCGGCTTGGCATTGGGAGCGCCCGCGGTCTGGGTCGTTGTAGGTTCGGAAACTTTCGCGGTTTGCCTATTAATTGCGCTGTTAATATTCGCCTACCGCCGTTTCTACACCCTGCCTGAAACCCCGGAGCACGCTGATGTCCGATATCGGGAGCTGGTCAAATTCTTCGTTCCTGTTTCTACAACCGGTGTTATGTTTGCATTGTCACGACCCATTTTATTTGCCTTTGTTGCGCGGATGCCTGACGGCCTGCTGGCCATTGCCGCCCTACGCGTCGCCTTCGATTTCAGCATGATTTTTCAACAGGCGGCGAATCAGTTCCGTCATTTCTTCATTACCTTCGGCTTTACCGATCTTAAAAATAAAGTTCGTTTTATGGTCGCGGTAGCCAGCGGTCTGACCGGTTGCATGTTGCTGTTCAGCCTGACCGACCTCGCGGATTTGATCTGGAATACATCCATGGGGCTGTCCACCGAACTCACAGACCTCGCCATCGACGTCACCTTAATCATGTGTCTCATGCCAGCGATCATTATCTATCGGAATTACTATCACGGCCGCTTAATGACAGAACGCAAGACCAGTGGCATGGCCTACGCCAGCATAATTCGCGTTATCGGCATCTATGCCGCTGCGCAAACCCTGTTTTATCTGCAATGGTTGAACCACATAACCGCCGCCTTCGTGCTGATTCTCGGCTTTGTCATTGAAGCGTACTTTGCGCGCCGCGCAGCGCATCTGGTTGACACCGGATCATGAGTAAACAACGCGGCTTTAGTTAACGCCGATACCTAGCGGTGCCTTATACTGTTGAGGACACAGCACAGCGCACGGAATCTTGGATTTATGCACGGCCCAACCTCGCACAGTTATTTTTCACAACGCCTCCGTCTTCACTATGTCGATTGGGGTAACCCCGACGCACCCCCCATGATATTGATACACGGCGGCCGCGATCATTGCCGAAACTGGGACTGGGTCGCTGAACAATTTCGCGACGACTATCACATCATCGCCCCGGATCTGCGCGGCCACGGTGACAGCCAATGGATGGTCGGCGGTGCCTATAGCCACATCGACTATGTTTACGACATCGCGCAACTGCTGCTACAGAAGCAGATGTCACCGGTAACCATTATTGGCCACTCCCTCGGCGGCTCAATCTCTCTGCTGTACACCGCGCTGCACCCAGACAACGTCAAAAAATTAGTCGCGATCGAGGGCATGGGGCCCCCTCCGTCGATGATCGCAGATCGCATCAATCAGCCAGCCGAGAAACGGCTGCATAACTGGTTTTCAGATCTGCGCAAATCGTCCGGTCGCATCGTCAAACGCTATCCAACATTGGAAGACGCGTTCCAACGGATGCAAACAGAGAACCCACACCTTTCTGAAGAGCAGGCTCGACATTTAACAATTCACGGGAGCAATCAGAATGAAGACGGCACCTTTAGCTGGAAATTCGACAATTACGTACGCAACTTCTCACCCATCGGTGTTCCGTTCAACGAAACCTCCGAGCTTTATGCAAATATAACTTGCCCCACGTTATTGGTTCGCGGGTTGGAATCTTGGGCGTCAGACCCAGTCGCCGACGGCCGTACCAAAGTCTTCAACTGCCCAGTTGAAGTGGTCGCTTTTGCCAATGCAGGGCACTGGGTACATCACGATCAGCTCGATAGCTTTGTCGAACGAGTTAAGGACTTCCTCGCAGATGGCTAACACCGCACCATGACCGAGCGCGCCCAACGCCTGCACGCTTCCCACTGGCAAGGGGTATTTTATCTCACGGGCGGCGGCAGCCCACTGCTCAGCGATCTGCTGACTATTCCAGGCGCTTCTAATACGGTGCTGGAGGCCAGCGTACCCTATGCAGCACAAGCCCTATCGGAGCTGCTTGGCGGCACTCCGGAGCAGGCGGCATCTGCAACAACCTGCCGCGCCTTATCGATGCGCGCTTATCACAGAGCCCGCGATCTCGGCGCCGTCCACGCTTTCGGCATGGGGGTATCTGCCAGTCTGTCGAGCAACGTGCAGAAAAAGGGGCGAACTCGTGCCCACTGGGCGATACAAACCGATACAAAAAGCACCAGCTTTAGCTTGTATCTAGACAATGCAGATCCACGCGCCGAGCAAGAACAGCAACTTAATCAGGCGATCTGGACGACCATTGAACTGAGCTTATTGGGTAACGGGCAACAGCGAGCGCCGAGCCAGCTTAACGCTCGCGAATACACGGCAGCCGCGTCATGGCTGCCGTTGCTTGCTGCGGCGCCTTATGCAACCTGCACGCAGCAACACGACGCTAGGTTACTGCTGCCGGGTTCATTCAATCCAGTCCACACCGGCCATCGAGAAATGTTGGCGGTAGCGGAGCGAATAACGGGGCTACATGGCGCCTTTGAGATGACTCTACGCAACGCGGACAAACCGGACTTAGACTATCTCACCGCACACGAACGCCTCGCAGCACTCGAGCAGACACCTGTATGGCTCACAAATCTGAGCAACTTCGAGGAAAAAGCCCGGCGCTTTCCAAATGCGATATTTGTCCTGGGTACAGACACTCTGAGCCGCATTGCAGAGCCCAGATTTTACGCCAACGATGCCACACGCATGCAGCTCGCCATCAGTAATCTGGCCAAGCACGGTGCGCGCTTTTTGGTGTTCGGTCGCAGCCAAGAGCAGAACTTCGTCGAATTATCCGATCTGGCACTGCCTGCAGAACTCGCGGCCTTGTGCCAAGCCGTACCTAGCGAACAATTCAGAAACGATACGTCCTCTTCCAGCATTCGCGCGCGGCAACTCCGCGATCTGTAAAGCAATGCCGGGCTGTTACTGATACGCAGGATTGGGCACGATCTTCTTCCACTTGCCTTTGCGAAAACGCCAGATCAGCAATGTCCCTTTCAGCACATAATCACCTACCAGCGCGGCGTAGACCCAGAACACCGACAGCTTCAAATACACCGCCAAGGCAGCGAGCCCACAACGCATCACCAGCAAGCCTAAAACTGTGGCGATTAAAGGAAAGCGCGTATCGCCCGCACCCCGCAGCGCCCCGCCGATGGCAAACTCCACAGCCAGTAAGGGCATCATTGCACCCAGCAGATATATGAATTGAACCGTATATTCGATGGTCTTAACGTCGTCGCCGATAAAATAACCCGCAAGCTGTCTGGCAAACACCACGATTAAGAA
>TARA_B100000963_G_scaffold187748_1_pt1 | contig 23390 bp, 34 predicted proteins | sample TARA_B100000963 | Tara Oceans TARA_B100000963 (sample SAMEA2622097) | marine metagenome | biome: marine biome (ENVO:00000447); feature: surface water layer (ENVO:00002042); material: "saline water (ENVO:00002010), including plankton (ENVO:xxxxxxxx)" | depth 5 m | reverse complement strand
AAATGCTCTGGTTGCAAACCAATCTTGGTCGCCACGTCAAAGGTCATGCCGAACTTCAAGATGGACTCGACCGAAAAGTTGCGTCGTAGGTTTTCCCAAGTGATGTTCTCGGACAGGCAGTCGAGCGCCGTGAAGCCAAGGTCAATCGCGCTTTCAAGACTGTTGTTTTTTATGTATTTTTTTAACGTTGTCGATCGTATTTTCTCTGCATGTTGCATTTGGTTCGTTTCGCGTAAATACTCAATCATTGTAGAGATACCAACATGTTTGTCGTAGCCTATATCCATTTTATTGTATATATAAATCCTAAAGGTTCTTATATACAGAACATGGCATTTCATGAATGTGGATTTTCGTCCTTGTCGGAACTCCTTGGTCTGATCCTGTTTGTTGGCCTTTGCAGTGTCGCGATTGCATGGCTATGGATCTTGGCCTTGGACGACATGTTTGATCCTGGTGATCTGGACCTGACGGCCTTGCACTCCTTGGACCTGATCATCGGCTTCCTCTACATCAACATGGTACGCGAGAACCGACAATCTTGGATAACACTGATGTCGAAAGCAAACAATTTTATGCTGATTACGCACGAGATTATCGTCGTCGCCAAGCGCCGCCAAAGCTACCGTTTCGTGCTCAACAGCATCAACAACCTGAGAAAACAAGTCAGACAATTTTTCTTTGACGCCGACCGTTCGAAAACGATGCACATGTTGAACTTGATTTGCTGCTTGAACAAGCGCTTAAACACGAAGCGCCGCGTGGACCTTTGCATCGGTAATCGCGACGCCGTGACGAAAATCCACTTGCAACTGATGGACTTGTCCGAGAAAGAGACAGCAGAGTACCGCAAATTGCAAATTTTGGGGTCGAGGTTGGTGGCCAGCAGCGAAGCCCTAGATGAAGAGTATTTTCGAAAAGAGCCAGCATGTTTCAAGTACCATTTGCGTCTATTGTTGTTTTTGTATTTTGCAGCGGTGCCGATCAAGTTTTTCAATGCCTACGGCGCGACGATGACCTTGGTCCTTTACCCAATCATTATTTACTTGTTGTTCTCCGTCGTGATTTTGAGTGCAGCTTACTCGAATCCAGTCCAGCATCCGGAGCTTAGCTCGTGTTTTGAAGAGTTGAATCGAAACATTGTAGCAAGAGACGTACGTTTAAATACATTAAAATATGTTAAGTAATGTTTATATTTTTATTGTTGCAAGTCGTTTAATCCTGGGTAACTAAAGGATACTCGTAACTCTACACTGATGTTGTATTCCTTGTCACTCGACTCATCAATGTGGTCGGAAGAGAAGACAGCGCCCATGTTGTCCCACTTAGTGAAAGGTATCTTGGATATAACGTTGTCATACAACTCGGATATAACCCTATCACAAACCTTAGAGTCTATGCGGTAGTAGCGTCCCTCACGTGGCATTTCTTGGTCCAAAGGTATTCCGAGAAGTTCCCAATTCCTCTTCACTATGCTTACTACTATATGGTTACGATCTAGGTAATAAAAGTCTTCGTTTGGAAATTGGACAATCCCGTCCCACAAGGAGCGCCAGTTGTAGGAACCGTACTGTGAGATGTAACGATTGCCTATCAAGTTGGATGGGCTGTAGACCACTTGCCCAGTTTCACCCGACACACGAGTGCGCTCAAATGGCATAATGCTAAAGATATTAGTAACACCTGCTCGGCCGTGGCTAGCGTGCTCGCCAAGCTTGTTCTCGGCGCAGCTGTAGAGCCAGCCTGCAGTGTTGCTGATCTTGAGGTCGTTGGTGTTGGCAGCTTGCGTAGAGTCGGGGCGCTGAAAGAGTTTCAAGCCCATGACGATTGGTTTGTCGCAGTTGCTGTAGACGCTCATGATCTCTACGCGAGAGACAATGCCACGCGTCAAATCACAGTTTTGCAACTCCTTTTGCTCACCCTCCGAAGCAACGGCAAAGTCTGGTCGGAAAATGCGCTCGGCATCGGTGACCTTTAAAAATTTACCTGCGGCAAGGTCTTGTGCATTACATTCCGTATGCAGTAAAATACGACGAGAGTAGGTTTTGTTGTCGTTCTTTTGCTCACCAGACAACTCTGGTTCTGGTAATGGTGCAGTTGTCATTTGTGCAGGTGGGATTTCCACATTGGTCTCAGTTTTTGCGATGTGGTTTGTTTCTTGCTTTAGTGTACTCATGTTTTGATTATTAGATGACACTCCCGTAATATATAGGTTTTTATTTTTATCCTCGATGCTTATAGTTGAATATTACAATGAAAGAAACCGTATATATTATAATTGCTTCTTAATCAAATGCTTTCTAAGGTCAAGCAATTCGACGAACGGCATCTCAGCAGTCGCAGTGATGTCACGCCGCTAGAAGAAACAGGAATTAAAGTGAACGAAAAATCTATTTTAGCGTGGCAAAAGTACAACAAAGACTACGAAAGCTTGAAGGCCGAGGAGAACACTGGAGAAGGCGAAGTCTTCATGCGACCGATGCCAAGCTTCTTGAAATACTTGGAGAAACAAAATTTTGTCGAAAAGCAAGAGCGTAAGCTAAAGATAGGAACTTACTCTGGCAACTCGACCCTCAAACGCTTGCACATCGAAGAAGAGCAGGACGTTGCGCCGCCAACCTTGGAGATGGATCGCGTCAAAATAGATAGCTTTAGTGACGTTGAGGAAGAAGAAGTCGATTTGAACGATGCTTTCTTGGACAAAAAAGTCGAAGTGCAAGCCTTTGAAAAAGAGTACAAGACAAGGCGCTTCCTTGAGGCTGTCAAGTTGCACACCGAAGACATGGACGCGTCGAAGAAGGCGTTATGGAACGACTGTGTCATTTTCTTACCCAATGTAGAGAAGCAATCCTACAGCGTGAGTTATTTGCGAAATCACGCCTTTCCAGACAAGACACACATTGTCGACAAGCTGGCACGATGGAAGCGTTGCATGAACACACTCGGGCAGCAGCGTCTTGCGCACGACATGGTCATCAGCAACTTGATCGGAAAAGAATTTAAAATCTCCAATATACCCTACAAATTGCAACAAGTAGATGAGCTGCAACAGATGAACAGAAAAAGTGGAGCCTACGTCATTAGTTTAGTTGGTACACGAGGTTTAATTTAATATTGCAATAGGATTAAATGTTTTTACATGCGAACACGCAAATTGTCCCTTTTTCCATAAATACACAATGTCGTCACGGACAGTGTCAGTTTCAGTCGCCTTTAAAAACTTAATCAAACGACCTTCTTTCTTAAACTCTTCCCACTTGCCTTTGACAATGTAGGTATGCGGCTCCTTGCGCTCGTCCTTTGTCACCTTGCTCAGCTGCCAGCCTTGCTCCTTGATCTTAGACAAAGGCCATTTCCTTCCATGATCGTACTCTTGTTCTAATGCATTCATAATACTCGTAACAGGTAATCCAAATCGGCAAAATAACAAGGCTCCAACAAATGAAACGAAAGAAAATTAGGTAATACATGCACTAAAAGCCTGCAGTAAACTCGTACTCCGAGTCTGAGTCGGAATTAACAACTTGCTCGTGCCACTCTGACACGTCGTTTCCCGTATCAGGCCAAGCTGAGTCTTCCTCTTCAATGTTTTCATCGACACGTGTATGAACCGGTATCGTATGCTCTGGTATTGTATGCTCTGGCCATGACTTTGATAGGAAGAGAATAGTAGTCATAATTGGTACTGGCATAACCTCTGGCCAGTCCACCCTGCTGTAGGCCTCTTCTTCGAATAAAAAAGCGTCTTCGTCAATACCATCTTCGTCTTCGAAAAGGGTTTTGTACTCGCCGCGCTTGTCACAGTGGTCCAACCACTGCTTCAAACGTTTGTGCTGCACGTGCGGTACGCTGTTTAAAAAAACCTTGAAGTTGTCGCGTATTTTTTGTTCCTCTTCTTCACGCTTTTTACGGAACCAGGAACGTCCTTTTGCTGTGATGTATTTTTCATGATCGAATTGCTGCTCCCACCAAAATTTATTGCTGGTCGGGTTAACCTCTTGATGATAGATTTGTTTTGCACGGTCGCTGCCATACCATTTTCGATAGCGCTCGTAGCGATATTCATCGTGACTTAATGTCTCAAACTTTGCCTTTTTTAAGAACGGACGACTCTCAAAGAAACGTTTTTCATAAACTTTTTCTCTCAGGCGCCGACGCTTCTGCGTTCTTGAATTCCGTTCCTGGCGACGAAAGGCGCGTCTCGCTTGCACCGAGTGCCATAATTTATTTTCATTGAACATCCTATATATGTATTTAAAGACTTACGTTAAATGGAAGATACAAATTATATTTTTGACGCCAAGTCGTACGTGATGGGTGCACGTGATCGTCAAGGGCCGGTGATCAAGATCGAGGACGAGTACTTGAACAAAGGCGTCAATGGCAAGACGTTGTCGACGATGCAAGACCGTGCAGACAACCTGTTGGCCGGTGATCAGTCACGTGTCAGCTCCGGTGCTGTCAAGACAATCCAGAATAGGAACTTTGCTCAAGAGCAGACTATGCAAAACAAGTACTACCGCTTCATCATGCAGGTCGCCGGCTTTGCGAACGAACCGATTCAGAAACTATGGAATGACAAGTTCAAAAAGGACGAAGCCCCACTGCTTGCCGAGGGCCTTAGCGTGGCGCCCTTGTCCGACGACCAGCTTGGCATCAACTACGAGTACAATAAAACGACGGAGTCTGCAGAGCGAGAATCGAGGATCGAGCGCGAGTTGCAATTGAAAGGCAACTTGATACGTAGCCCTGAAGTCTCTGGTCAACTGATGTTAAGTCCGTCAGCCTACAGCCACTTGCTCGAGTCTTGGGAAATCGTTCGGCACCGCTGCAACACGAACGTTAGTCTTGATAGCCTTGTCTCGGTCGAGCACAGTACCTACTTTGCACGGCTCGTTGCATTGCGTATTCAAATTAGTCGATTTTTGTCTGGTCGTTACTACTCGGTGTCTAGCAATTACAAACGTCTGTTGTTTCAACAAGAAAGCTTAATTCGTGGCTACTTTAAAGCCAAGTTTAGTCCAAAGGAACGTCAACTAGTTCATCATTCCTATCTTTCAAGGCTTCAAGATCTTTAGCATCAAACTCGATCATTTCGAGCTCTGTCGTTGGCTCTGGGACTTTGACCTTGATCAGTAGTAAAAAGACGACGATCAAGCCAATAAAATCTAATATGAGGCATATCATGTAAAACAAATCAAATTTTTTGGTCTCTACTTTTATTTGCTTTCGTATGCCTATTTGATCAGCTAAAAAGCCGCTCAGCTCCCTGCTAATGATCCCTGCAAAGTTTGTCATTGACATAAAGTAGGCATACATCGTTGCCTCGGCACCAGGCTTGCAGAGTGCCGACGAGATGACAGCCAAAGGCATGAAACTTAGGTGCGAAAAGAAGGATCCCCAAATGACATTCCCTATGAAAAAAAAGGTTGTGTCGACGACTAGTCGTTTTGTTAAGAATAAATTTCGTACAAGGATCAGGAGCATGCACAAGAGTGATGTCCATGTGACCAAAACAATGGCTCTGCTACCGCTGCAGCACTTGCGGAACGACAGGCTGGAGACCATGATCATGACAAAAGCAAGGATCTGTGCGATGGCAAGCAGCATCGGGCCTACCTCGTAGGCTTTGATCATTTGGAACTCAAAAATCGAGCCATCACCAGGTTCGTAGGCAAAGAAGAAGAGCAGTATCGAGAACAAGACGACATTCTTATCGCAAAGTGCTTTGATATTTGTCATTCTTTGTTTTCGTTTAGTCTCTTTATGGACCCGCAAACGCAAGCCGCAGAGCACGGCGCCAACGCAGCAAAGCGAAGCAAAAGCAAAGCGGTTGCGGTGAAACGAAAGCGAAGCCGAAAGAAGACAGCCAAAAATGCTGCCAAGGCTGCGCCAAGTCCAAGCCAAGCTTTGGACGTTGCCACGTCGTCGTCGGCTGCTGTTTTGCAAGGTCAGGACCAAGAAGCTGTCTTGAACGACGTCGGCAAACGCAAGAAAAAAAGACGAAAGAAAAAGAACAGCAACGAAAAGAAACATGTTGTCACAAAACGAAAGGCAACAGGTGCACATGCCGGAACAGCAGTAGGCAAAGCTGATCTGAAAGCGTCTCGACACGTAACGACTGATGTAGTCGACACCAAAGCCGATGCAGGGCTTGATGGCCCAAGCCAAGCTTATAATACCGGCGATTTCAGACAGTTCAACAACGCCGAGGTGGAAGTCGTTAATGAAGGTGTACTGAATCATGATGGTCGGAGCACAAAGGTTCAAGCCGAGCCAGAAGTACATGATGTACAGAATGTTCATACGAAAACCATTGACAAGGACCTTGTAAAGTGGGAGCATCTGGCTTTAATAATTGAAGAGTATTTTTTAACAGCAAATAATCTATAATATATTTTTTTACGTCATCGCTTTAAAACTCTGCCAATCCTTTCCTCCTTGCTTCTTGTAACTGTTGTAGTTCGTGTAGCGATTGTGGCCACGTAGGACTTTTTGGTAGTTGGTGTGCGTTTGCAAACTACGTTGCTGGTAGGTCTTTTGGGCCGTTTGGAAACTTTTTTGTATTTGCTGACGAGGATACATCTTGATGTCATTTGCTTTGCCTATATATAGATAAGTCTTTTCAATGAGTTTAATTCATCTGCTAAACGCTTCCTTAATTTCTGCAGGCGACGAGATATTCTTTTACTTTAAAGATCATCACTTTTCAGGATTAGTCAATCCGCTTGGCATGATCTACGAAACGCGATGCAACGAGATTATGGTCTTCTTGAACAAGATGCCATTTGAGAACTTGACCGAGTGGGCCGACGCTTGCATCCAAGAAATTGCCAAAGAGTACATTACTCGCTTCAGTGCATGGAAACGCTGCACGCACAAAAACTCTGGACTTGTACTAAACAACTTGCGGCAGCTCTGTGGCATCTTTGCAGTTCCAAAAATACCAGTGACCAACGCGACAATCACGACACTGCAACAAACGATATCACTTTTACTAAAGCACGTCGACGTTCTCAAGGAGCAGAACAAATCCTACGAAAAGTACATTTATGGCGAAGCCGATGACTTTGACGAGAACAAGTTTGAGCTACCAAACTCTATACTGACGATTGCAAAATTATACGATGGCTATGTCAGAGACAAAATGATTACCGAGACAAAAATCGATAGTCAGAAACATGTGGATAAAAACATTTTTCCACAGCATCATAATGTATTGCAATAGACACGCAGACAAACAAGTTTTCGCTTAAATAGCAGTTGCCGCTCAGCTGGTCGAAACGCTTGATCACTAAGTGGTCAAACTTAAAATAAGTCTTAAAATCTTTCATTTTGTAATCTCTATGATGCCTAACAAAGCGGCTGCAAAATCCTCTCAAGCGCAGGTGAAAAAACGTCGTTGGATCCTGCAAAGAAATCTTGTTTTTCCGATAGACCTTCATGACTCGCATTGCAGGACTGTTAAAGATGATGCGATTCTGCTTTCGATAACGAGTATCGCAGAGGACCAATCGCTGCAATTGCGCATGCTCGCCACTGCGGCGGAGCATCGGAGCATAGGACCGTATTTTGTAGTAGCGATAATTTGGCAGTTCTAAGCGTAAGAAGGCGCGCTGCAAAATGTCACAGTAGACACCATGAGGCTTGCGACCAATAGCAATCAAAAAGCGGCATGCATCCTGCAAGTTGAAGCAAAAGTGGTAGAAGAAGTAGTAGAGTAAAGCCTCTGGTAGCATCAATATTTTAAAAGACTATTCAAAATAATTATGTCGGTTAATCTTTTTAGGCTCTTTCGACTCCTCGGGCAGGTCGTAGAGGTCCCCGGTCGTGCTCGAGACCATCGCTGCCAGCCGAGCGACAACGTTGACATCCTTGATGTAGGTCGTCTGCAGCTTGCGTATGCCCTTGTGGCTACTGCGTATAAGCTTCTTTAAACGTTGAATGTCTTTTTCCGTCAAGTCCATGTGCTTAAGGATCCACGTCGCGTTCTCGTACATGGTCTTGATGTTGCTGAGCGTTGTTTCCCTGCTCTGTGAAAAATACCAGCGCTGGACGGCCAGCGGTATCCACATCGTACCTGGGCGCTGTATTGTAAACATGCCTTTAGTAACACAGAGATGATCTTCGACTTGCAAACGACCGACTACAATTAGGTTGACCGAGGTAATGTGAAACAGTTCTTCTGGATCATGACCACTTTTGTCCGAGGAATCAAAATCTTCGGTATGCCTTGCTACACTAAACATTTGTCTGGTTGGTCAATGAGGTGATACCTGTCGCTACAATCGATGCATAAAGCATATGTACAGTTTTTTACATTTGTCAATCTAAAGCTACTAAGCATCAGTCGTTTGCACTCGTAACATTTCCATTTTTGATTGTAAGCGATTAAATTTTTTTGTGCTTGTGATATTTTTTTAGGTTTGCCTTTACTAATGCAATGGTAAGCAAAGACGACGCTAGTACAGCAGCATAGCGTTAGAATGTAGAGTAGTATGTAGATAGAAAATGGATGCAACATACATTAGTTGTATTTTGTTTTTTTACTAGGTTGTTGTAGGTCATTTATAGTTTCTGTGCGACTGACCTGAAACGACAACACAGAACTGTCTAGATCAATTTGCATGTTGTGGATCCAAGGTCCCATTTGATCCAAGAGTCTTAGCTTTCTAAAATCAATATTTATCAAAGATTTCACGATAACATTGTAATCGTCACCTTGTTTCTCAAGCTCAATCTTGCAAGCGACAGTCTTCCACGTCCATGCAAAAAAGTGTTTCACGATTGCAGCAAAGACACGTTTATCTTCCTTGCGAATATTGTTCTTGTAGACGAAATGGTTTGCTGACGCTTCAGCCATGCGCTTATTGCAAGTATCGCGCTTTCGTATTTTAATCTTGTTGTCGTTGCTTTTTTTGATGACGACGAGTACACTCTTTTTGCGAAAGTTCATGACGATGTTATCGATACGCTCTGACACCATGTACATTTTTTCCAACATGATAAAATCGAGCTGATTAATTTTTGACAAAGTCAAAAAAATTAGCTTTGGAAAAATCTTGTAGGAGAAAACAACCGTATTGCCATTTTTAGACAATGTGTGCAACAAGTTGTAAATAATCGTCTTGTCCTCGTTCTCGACATTCTTCATGTCCATTTTTTCATGACTGTTCAAAACGGTAGGGGCATGGTCCCGTTCTGATACTTGTAAAGACATAGAACCATACATAGTATTATTGGTAGCGGTGGTACACATTTATATAAACCTGAAAAGACCGAACTTTCGTGTGCACTTGTTTTTTCAACAGAAAAATAAACTGTCTGTGTCATCGTGTTGATGTCGGTCGATACGTTTTGTGCACCAAGAGAGTAGAAAATATCCTTCAACTGCCGCATTTCGTCGTCCGTCGTCTCGTAGACGTTAGACATTTCAAACAATATACCTGGTGTTTTCGTCAATGGCCCAACGCATTCTATGTCCAAGTTGTGGTCCAGGAAACGAGCAGTTGCCTTTTGCACAAAGTCATCGAGAGACTTTTTTTCTTTTTCGTACTTATAAGTTAGCAACGACATTTGATTGAGGGCATACAAAGTCTATATACGTTTGTGATAATCTTACGTTTTTAGTTGCTTCTTGACGTAGCGAATAAACGGCCAAGAAAAGTAAGAGCTGTCGGCATAATAATTGACAAACAAATACTTATCTTCGAACTCGTCTCGTCGTTTGTAACGGCCATCTTCGACGGCATTTGCAAATCGGTTTAAGACATCATCGTTGCGGAACTCAATGTCCAAGACACGAGGCGCGGTCATCGATACTTTGATGATACGGACGCCGTCCAAGTACAAGTAAATGCTTTTCGTATCCTTGTCGTCGTAAGGGTCATGACAAAGCCCGTAGTTGTAAATGTCATTTCGAAAGCGGCCAAGCTGCGTGCTCAGGAAGGTGCCTGGGTCCACATGCATACTGCGGTAGGCTTGCCAGTCGCAGTCGTCCCGGTAAGCGTCTGTGCTTTTGTAACGTCGCCAACTTGCAATTTTTGCACAAGGTAAACCCATTTTTGAATCGAGCAATTTTTAGTAAATTGACGTATATTAGAGGCTCCTAGTAGTTATACACTAATAAAGAAATGAACCGTTTTGATATCGTAAATAAAGCTGAAGGCGATGAAGAATCCGCAACCCTACTAAGCACTGTAAGACCAACACGCACACAACATAGTGTATACCAACAAATGGCATGCGAAACCGTTGGTGTTTTGTTTTTGACTGCAACGATTGCAATGAAAGCAGACGCGCTCGGCATCGGAGCCATGCTGGCCGTCATGATCTTTGCGCTCGGTCACATCAGTGGCGCGCACTTGAACCCAGCTGTTACCTTGGCAGTCGCGATCCGCGGCAAGATTGGTTGGTTACGAGCTGCTCTTTACATGGTTGCACAAGTTGCCGGTGCTTTCTTAGGTGGCCTTGTACCAATGTTGGTCCTAGACGACGTTGGCGACAAAATTGCGTTCCCAAAACGTGGCGACGATGTTGGCGTCCTTGCTGCATTGACCGTCGAAACCGTATTTACCTTGGCATTGGCCTTGGTTGTTCTAAACGTTGCAACCAGCAAAGCCCAAGAAGGCAACTCTTTCTTTGGTCTTGCCATTGGTTTCACTGTACTTGCGGCGGCAAAAGCAAACGCTGGAATCTCTGGAGCCTGCTTTAATCCAGCTGTAGGCGTTTCGCTGCCAGTTTTACGTGAACACTACGATGACATTTGGATTTACTGCGTTGGTCCATTACTAGGTGGTGCCTTGGCAGGAGGATTATTCATGTTGACGGCCAGAGGAGACGAGTTCTAAAATTATGTAAATTTTATTTATTATACTCTATAAATGCACATATCTATTATAGAAACATGCAAGAAGACAATCGCCTCGTTCGTATAGCCTTGAATCATTTCTTGCAAATGCGGATCTACCGGCGCCGCGCAATGCTCTACAAAGCACTCTTTCGCTGGCATTGTTATAGAAGACCTATATATTAAATGATTTGCTATTACAGCACAACATGAAATACACGAAGAAAAAAGACAAAAAGAAAAAAATGAAAAAAACGATGCCAAAGAAAAAAGGCAAGAAAAAGTTGACCAAGAAACAGCGCGAGAAAATTGACATGAACAAAAATGGCAAAATCGACTCTCAAGATTTTGCAATGCTTCGTAACAAGAAGAAATGAAACAAAATGTAATTATATAAGGATCGTCCTGGATTTACAATACCATGACCAAAGCACTATCACACTCGAAGAAAGCTGGAAACTACCGCAGCACCAAAAGTGGCGCTGGAATGACAAGCAAGGGAGTCAAAAACTATCGTCGCAAACACCCTGGCTCGAAACTACAAACAGCAGTGACCGGCAAGGTTAAGCCAGGAAGCAAAGCTGCAAAGCGCCGCAAGAGTTTTTGCGCACGCAGCCGAAGCTGGACCGGAGAGAGAGGCAAGGCGGCCAGGCGTCGTTGGAAGTGTTAAAATTTTGCTATATTCTATTCTAGGTAAAGTATTATATTATGACTAGCGTTATCAGTAGCATCACACAATCTGGACTCAGCAACAAACACTACCTTGAAACCAACCTTATACCGTTGCAAATATACTATGCACGAAAAGACAAGTACATACAGAGCCTTAGCAAGAAAGACCAGTGTGCCTTGAACAACTTGTTTCGAGACTACGAGACAATCCTTGGCTTTAAGAAGTTTGTCAACGTCAAAGTCGCTGCAGACAAGTACAAAACCTTTGAGTACAAGGAAGGAAGACGAAATCGGATCAAGGTCCTTGAAAACAAATCCTACTCTTACTACGACACGAGCGACCTCAGCAAACGGCGCTCGATCAGCGTTCCACGGTCCGAAGTCTACTTTGGCATCTACAAGCCGCTCAGCAACACCCTATGCAAAACTCTAAAAGTCTACCAAGAACTAGATTCGTTTCAACCAAACATCGACCAGGTCCAACAAATTTACAAGGTCTGGGCCAAGGTAGAAACATTGCGTCTCAGCATCGAAGCGATGCTACGGTCGATACCTAGCTTAAAATTTTAAGTTGGTTCGTGCCGGTCCGCCAAAATCCAATCGCTGTTGAACTGGCCTTCGTCGGCGCCGCATCCGTTCACGTGCTCGGCGTCCGGCTTCTGGATCGTCTTGATCTATGTCTTGCAGCTTTTCTTTTGGCTCCTCTGTTTCCGGCTCGCTGCTCATGCCTTGTTCTGGTAATGGTTCTTCGATCTCTGGTTCTTTGACAAATCGCTGCATTCTGTAACAAGTACAAGTTTATAATATACTTAAATAATCACAATAGAACGATGTCCATGGTCTTGCAATCGCTGCAGAACACTGCCAAGTTCCTGAAACGGAAATCCAGCGACGGCAACGTAGGCATCGTCATAGGCCTTGCCAAGCGCGTGCAGGGCGTCGGCGTCGTGGTGGAAGCCATGGTAGAACGCTCCAATACGCAGCAGGACCAGGCAGCCGGGCATCCGTTGCTTGGCGTCGACCCATCGTCGGCGCTTCTCGGTCGTTCGACCAAAGACATCTTCAATGCACATGCTATCTGGTTTAAAGAACTGTGGATGGTCAAGGTGAAAAAAAGAGGTATTCGGGCTCATTTAAATGACTAAAACATATATAAGCACAGGTTAATAATATAGTAAGATGAATCGTCTACTGCAATTTCTGCTCTTCTTGATTGTTTTCATCGTTCTTCTGTTTTGCTACACAGAATTTGCTACTCTACGTCTTGATGAAGCCTATCGATATTTAATTGATGTGTCCTTCAACACCGGCACAGGCGTTGCTAACATTGTCGAAAAAGATGATTGGGTAGCCCTCTTGACAACGGTGGTCATGCTAATTGGTAATTTCTTAAATGCTTTCTTTTGGTACGACTTTATTGCATTTTTCGTAGGCAACCGTGACGCAATGAACTTAGACTTTTGCCGCGAGTTTATGACTAGTTGCGATCGAAACATTAGCAACAGGACTTTGTACTTATTAACGTTTGGATTTTTGGTCCTAGGTATTTTGTTTGGTGTTTACTTGGAAGGCATGACCTTTCTTGTCGCTCTTAACTATGCCGTTGGTTTGCTGACGACGACGGGTTCGCAGACTTGCAAGAACGAAGCCATCAATAACGTTATTACTGGAACCTACATGTTGCTTGGTATACCCTTGTTTGCATTTACGATGACACGCTTTATCAAAAGCTTGCCGGAAGCAAGATACGAGAGAGTCGACGGGCGTCCAGATTTGTAATAGAACAACTTTATTTTTTCTTTGCCAATAACAATTTGTGCATTTTCTTCTTTCCATTCTCTACCTTTAAAATCCACTCGTCCAGAGAATCACTGAATACGATACGATCAATATGCACTTCCTTCTCTTGTCCAATACGATGCACTCTGTCTATCGCTTGTGACAGGTTACCAGGTACCCAGTCGCTCTCTGCAATAATAACGTGATGCGATTTGGTCAAGGTCAGACCAACACCAGCCGCGGCGATCGTGCAGCAAAGAACATCAATTTCATTGCTTTGAAACTGCGTGACGATCGCGTCTCTCTTCTTCATGCTGACGGCACCGGAAATTTCTGCATGCTTGCAGTTGAGGTCCTGGCACAACTGCATCAACATTTCAAGGATACTCAGGTGCACACAGAAGAGCACAATGGGTTTTTCGTTCTTTTGGATCAGACGTGTCAGTGTCTCTTTGAATGTTTTGCATTTGATTTTGATCTCAGCAAGTTCATGAAAGGCTTCGCCAATCAAATACTTGCTCATGTTGCTGTCCTTGACCGACTCCTCTTCCAAGCGCTTCTTCAATTTTGCAACCGATTTTCTGGCCTCGGCGTCGACGATGTACCACCAGTGCACATGTTTCTTTGGCAAATCCAAGACATCTTTTTTCTCACGACGAATTAATCCGAATACAGGCAACATTATATGCAATTCCTCTGGCAAACGACATCGTCGAGACAGCAAATCAAAGTATCGAAAACAAAATTTTTTGTAAGATTTGAATACTTTTGGATGTAGCAGGTTTAGTGGACTGAAGAGTTCATTTGCTTTGTTGACGCACGGCGTCCCGCTCAGCAGCAACTTAAACTTGGCCTTGCGGATCAGGGCGCCAAGCTTCTTGAAGCGCTTCGTCTTGGTGTCTTTCAAGCAGTGCGATTCGTCGCAGAGCACTAAATTCCACTTGATCTTTTTCAAGTCCTTGTGCATGTTTTTCGCCTTGTCGTAGGAGTAGCACTGGACCTTGACATCGGCAAGGTACTCGCTGGCGTAGCGCTGCCACTGCTTGACCAGGAACGCCGGTGACAGGATCAGCATCATCGCATCGCTCTTGCGCGACAGCAAGATTGCCGCGGTCGCCAGGGCCGTGTAGGATTTTCCAGCGCCCATCTCGTCAGCAATAAGCGAACATCCTTTGAACTCGATGACGGCTTTGGCGACTCCGACCTTTTGATGCTCGTAAAGCTTGTCCCAGAATGGACAGGCCTCTTTTAGAACCTCGATCGATTTCTCTGTAAAGTCTTGCAGTGTTGCTTTTGGTCTATGGTTCATTGCATTTAGGACGTGCGTCGGTACGACTTGCACCTCCTTGTTGGTCCGCAGCAACTGCTCTTTGACGCGCTCGTAGTCGGCCCATGGCATCCGTTTCGATAAATTGCTTGGCATCGCTGTTTTGATCGTCTTGATTTGAAATTGGTCCTTGTTCAAGTAGCTGAGCTGGTATTGCCAGGTCGGCATGTTGCGCCATAGCGAAGAGCTTTGAAACATTGTTCTATAGACTTAACATACAAATTTTAATATACGTAATAACTCGGCAACGAGCAACACCAGGACAAGGTTGATGCCAAAGTGCAGGACGTGATCGACGTGCTCCAAGCGATGCGCATGTGTCAGCAGAAAAATGGCGCCAAGGCAGACGAGCATCATCTGCACATGCTGCCTGATCTGCTGCAGCGCATTTATTTTCATGTTGAGTGGTTTGTTCAGGATCCCACGAAAGCCGGCGACAGGCTTCCGGCAGAGCGGGCAGCTGAGGTCGCGTGTGAACCAGACAATGACGCAGGGGCAGAAAGAATGTCCGCAATTTAAATAAATATAATTGTCGTGTTTTAGTGCGTTAAAACAAATAGAGCACTCGTTTGCTATCTTTTCTACGCGTCCTATATTATCAGTTTGCTTACCATTTCGTAGGCAAACCATGTTTAGGATTGAATCTCCGTTTGCTTATACCAAAAAAATTATTTATGATTTGGAGTTCTCTGGTGATTTGAGAGATCGCAATGGTATAAACTGCTGCATTTGGCAGATTGCTCTGAAGGACTTTGACACTGGCGAAAAATTTTGCACGCTGATCAATCCCTACAAGCGTCTGCAGCATGTGCCGAAACCGGTCGATATCCGATACAAGATGCCGTCAAAGCATACTTTTTACGACAACGATGCGCCAGACATTGTCGAGGCAATGTACCAGGTCAAAATGTTTTTTGTGCGTTGCTTGAAAAAGCCTGGTAGCATTTGTTTGATGAGCCACAACGGCTTTCGTTCCGACAAACTAGTCTTGGAGAATGCCTTGGTCCGCTACGACATGCAAAACATGTTTAGCAGTGTGCCTCTGTTCTTCTTCGATACGCTATACTACTTTCGGCAGGTCTACCCGGGCCTCGAGTCTTACAGCTTGGCAAACTTGTACTTGGAGATGTTTGATCGCGAGATCGAAGACGCGCACGATGCGACGGTCGACGTCGACAAGCTTGACGATTTGCTGAAGAAGGACGACAAAAAGATTTACGGGACAATGTATTTGTTGTTTGCAACGCCGTTCACGAATATCTCAGGCATCGGCTCTTACACGGAGCAGTGCTTGGCGCGCTACGGCTTCTCGTCGGTCGAGCATTTCGTGACGAGCTTTCAATTTGATTTTCAATCGATCCGAAGCTTTCTCGAAGGGACACCGTTAAAGGACCGTGCAAAAATGTTGGTCGATCGCATCTACGATTTTTCTACCAACGAACTAAACCAACGAACACCGCGCCTGCTGCGACAACAACAAGACTTAAAGCAAGCGACGAGTGTATGATTAAAAAGTCGCGCTTGCATGCTGGCTCGTAGTTGCCGCTAGGGTAGTAGAGTATGCTAAAAACACGCTGGTAGTACCATAGCGTCGCGAGCACAATGTTGTAGAGCAGGTGCTTACGGTCCTTGGTGCTGACGTCGAACCATTCAAGATCTTGGTAAATAATAAAAAGAGATAGCAAGAGGCTATGCATCAAATACCATAGGATCCATACTTGCAAGTGTAGGATGTCAATCCACTCGTGCAAGAGTCCTATGAAACAGGAGGTGTATAGCACTGGCAGTACCAAGTCTTCGTAGCGTAGTGTAAGATCCATATTAATTAAGTTTTGTACTCCTATTATAGGTTCAAGGTTTTCTAACGATATACGTGACCGACTCCAAAAGATCTCTATGTATGCTACCACACATTACAGACACACAAGCACACTCTGCAACCGGCAGACACCAAAAACACACACGTCCAGTGCAACAATCAAATACGCATGTTACAAGCATTCAATCCAAACAAAAACATTATGTCAGGCAAAACCAACCCGTTTACATTTCAACAATTGAAATGGAAAGATCCAAAAGACTTTTTGGTCGTCTCCGAAAAAATCTACCCGGCTTACAAAAACAAGCAAGGCGGTGGCAAAGGCGCGACGTTCCGAATTTGCTACAAGGATGCCGAGGGCAACAACACGGGGAAGCCGTTTGAGATCCAAACGCCACCGGTCAACTTGTCCTGGCCAGATGTCAAAGGCTCGCATCAAGGCGGCAAGCCAGGCTGGGCCGACGATTCCTGGACGCCGCCAAAGATCGAAGACTCGAAGCGCAGCGTCAAGTTCCAAGTTGGTGAATTCTTTAGCAAGGTCAAAGACAAATTGACCGAGCATGGCGTCAAGGTCGACAAGCTGTTGGATTTGCATGAGCAGTGGTACGAGTGGAAGACCAAGTGCCTCGACGAGTGCGCAAATCAAATTCACGCCATGGTGACGTCGAAAGAGTACCGCGCGCGCATGAAGGAGGAGAATGTCAGCGAAGGCGTCGTGCATGACCTTTTGAAGGATGTCAAAATGAAGACCAGCGTCGACAGCTTCAAGGACAACTTTAAGTCCGGCCTTGAGTGGAAAAGTAAGGTCGACAAGCAAGGCATTAACACTGGCCGCGTGATCGAGACATGGTGCAAGGTGCAAAAGACGAAGAAGCGACCGTCCTTGCAGTATCCGATGATCACGAAGAAGTTGATCAACGAGGATTTCACAGTGCCAAAGAATGTGACGCCATCCGACGAATTGCTCGAAAAGGTCTACCGCTGGGACACCGAGAACAAGGTCTATCACTACCATGGCAACGATAAGACCGAAGACAACAAGCCGTTGGAGCCTGAAATTGTCAAGCACAACCAAGTCGCTGTCTTGGTCTACGAGCCGCAATTTTATGCAGCGCCATTCCGTGGTTTTAAAATGGTCCTGAAGCGCATCCAAGTTGTTCAAGATGCACCGACCTCGTTGAAACGCAAGCGCGAAGACGATGTCATTGAAGACGAGTGGGGCGATTGCATGATGTAATCACTGCAAGTAACGCTGACGATACATTTGCCGGATGTGCAAGTACGTCGAACAGAATTTATCAGTCACGCAAATCAAGATAAAGATGGTCACGATAAAGGTAGTGACGAGTTGAAGTGTTGTTAAAAAATCAAAGTACATTTTTATCTAAGTAAAGTAACGCTTTTATAAGTCTCAAACGAGACATCAAAATACCCCATTCAATTTGAAATGTTGTAAATTTGTTATTTTCTCCTGACCAATAAAGGTAGCGGTAAAGACGCTGCTTCCGCCAACAGACTAGCTGGTCCAAAGCTTCGTACTGCTCTTTGACGACATGAAACTGCATCCTCAGTTCTCTGTAAGGATCCTTTTTCGACTTGACTTTTTTTGCCGTCAAAAAACGTTCCAAGGTGACCAGCGTCGCAGCGACGTCCTCCTCTTGCACGAACTGCTCGTAGCTGATGCGATCGTCCGTCTGCAAAAATTTAAGAAGGCGATACGATCCATAAGTTATCATTGACCCACTGATTAACATCGCCATGGTCCTGTTTTCTTTTGACCTTGTTTTCGGCAAATATATAGTAACCAATTAAAGCTGCGTCTGCCACATCATCAATCTTGTTGCGACCTCGCAAGACCTTTTCGAACAGTTTCATTTGCTTGTTCTCGCGACACAACTTTTTAAAAAGCTCGACACCCTTTTTTTTCCTGTCTTTGTAAGACCGCATACCAGAGTAATTAAAGTAACGCTTGATCGACTGCGGCGAAACAATCTTTGCATTTGCAAACAAATGAAACAGGTGCGTTGAGATGACTCGCATGTTGGCACGCATTTGGCGCTCGATCGCAACACAATCAAACGGTCCATAGCCTTTCATCGCGTCCGCAAAGCGCTGCAGCTCGTCGACCAACTCCTTCTTTCGGCTGATCTTGGCGACGCCACACTCGGCAAACTTGCCATCGATGATAATCGCAAAGCCCAGATTCACAAGTCCAGGATCAATCGCAAGAACAATCATTGAACAGACTTAGTATGTTGGATTACGAGAAGATATACCGTAAGTCCGTCTATAAAGAAAATTTTCAAGAGTACATCTCGACATGGAAACTTGCCGTCGCCAAAAAACGCTTGTTCGAGCTGCTGCCTTACGTGGAGCTTGGCAAGACCATCGAAGAACACCGTGCACAGTGGCAAACGATAGAACCGAACAGTTACCGTGACTTTGTCTGGTCGCTCTTGCAATCCTACGATGGCTTCGAAGCTTTGCGGCTCTTTAGCTTGATTCGCGAAGCTTACCTGAACAAGCAAAACAAGGCGTTCACGGAGCGCATCGAGTGTCTTTACGTACACTTAAGAAAGTATCCTACTTTGGTGACTTTCTTCCCGGCAAACCTGATGCGTTTCATCAACATGCTACGCTGCAACCGCTACGACTACGCGCCAAATATTATTTTTGTGTCATCAAAGCATCGATTGCACTGCGACGATTGCGGATCGACGAACAGCGTCCAGTTCCTGCAGTGTGTTTGCGGCAAAAATATTTTGTGTTCTGGTTGCCTAAAAACAAAATCTTCCAAGTGCAGTATATGTAGCTTTACGTATACGAACAAATGAAGAAGGTAGCACTCTTACGAAAAAAAGTACAAGAAATTGATTCAGTTTACAAACGCGTCGAAAACTTGCGCGATGAAATTTTAAGTATCCTTGCAGAAAAACAAAACTTGGAACGCGAGATCATTCGACTGTTTCGCAAGTGCAAGCATGTCGACAGCATTGAGACCGAAGATCGGGTCTACCGTGTCGAGAAGCGCGTCGAGCGTGACAAACGCGAAAAAATAATCGAGCACCTGTCACATCATCTGTCCGAGAATGGAGCCGAGGCGTCGCAGCTGAACGACATACATCAATGGAAGAAAAAAATGTTTCGTGCCAAGAAGAAACGAACACTCATCGTCCTGAGGAAAGTTTGAGTAAAAATATTATTATATATGCTCTTCATCACATCATTAATCATGAAAACAGTCAGTGTCGTCAGCATTAGCATTTTGTGCCTGACGGCTATTCTCTGTGTACCGAGCTACTTGAACGATGACTTTGCACGTGCTTACACGCTCTTTTCCAACATTGCTTACCTCGCACCACTTGCAATTGCCTTTGAACTTCGTAATGTTGATTTTGTCATCATCCTCAGCCTGATCACTCTTGTCTCGACGCTCTACCACACCTGCAAAGCTTACGACGTTTGCTTTCGACTTGAACACGTTTCTTGGGAATCGATTGATGTCCAGTTTTCATGGTACCTTTTGCTGACACTCTCAAGCTACCTGGCATTTCCAAAAAAATATCTATCGATCAACCCGATCAATGTCCTGATTGTCTTTTGGAGCCACGCTGCACACTGCAACAACGACTACGATTGCCGTAATGCAAAACTAGTCTACTTGAGCATCTACTTTATTGTTGGTATTGTCAAGGGCGTTCGTGACCGCGACTTTTATCACCCAGAAAATGCAATTCTAAGTATCATGGTCTTTGTTGTCGCGTCTGCTTTCTATTTGTTTGGTGACAGTGACGCCAACCATTGTTCCTGGCACGTCTTTGGCGCTATCGGTATTTCCTTGGCACTGACGATGCTTCGAACAGCACGCTTTCACTTTTTTGGCCTCAGCGCCGAGCTTGGCAACGACGCCGAAAAAGAACCCTTGCTGCGACAAGATTTGCGTATATATTATAATAAGTAGCTAGACTACATGACATCCCTTACTCGACTTCGTAGTCAAACGACAATCAGCAAAAAAGGGACGCGTTTCGACGCCGAGCAAGTTGTCAATGAATCTTTTGAAAAAGTCCCTTATATGACGACAAGCGAGGCTGCGCTCTACCAAATGTTTAAAAAGCAAGGCAAGCCGCTGTCTGGAGGCAAAAGCGGTGCGCGCGTCTGGCGTGGAACCTTTAACGGCAAGCCGAGTATTTTAAAGATCTACGAGCGACGAGACTTTAATCCAAACATCAAAGGCAACCAGGACCCTGAGATCGAGGACATTTTCGCTAGTGAAAGGAGTGCAAAAGAAAAAAGCGTAGCCTATCGTCGCCAGATTATTGGCAAAACCGCTGGAGACGCAAAGCTAACCTACATTCGATCCTTACGAGATCTTTACATTAATATTCACTTGCAAGGCACTCAAGTCGATGCCGTCGACTTGATTCCAAAACTTTATTACGTAGGACACATCAAAGATGGCAAAAGTTATCGACCCTACATGATCACTGAAAACATCAGTGCAGATGGTTTTAAAGAACTCAAGACATTCAAACCGTCTATTCGACGAAGTAGACGATTAATGATCAATATTCTTTATCGTCTTTGCAAAGCTATACAGGCAAAATTTACTGCACTGCGAGACAAGGAAAACCACTTTATTGGTTGTCACCGCGACATGCATCCCGGAAACATTTTCTACAAAATCAAATCTTCTAGAAACGTTCAAATTAAATTGATCGATTTTGATTTAAGTATTACAGACAATGAACTACTGACACGAGTCAATGCATGCGATCGTAAGACGATGAGCTCGTCGGACACGACTGAAGGTAAAATCAAACAAAGGTTGGGACAGTGGAATGCAACGACCAGTGGTTACGTCAACCTTTTTTTAGGTCCAATCCGTATTCTGCCAAGTCTTCGGCGTTTTGCTGAATCTGATGCCGACATTTACATGTTTTCCGCCTACTTGACCTACTTTTTAAAATACCTAGGAAATAAGTCTACTGATGCCGGTTTTATCATAAGCAAATCCATAAACATGTACATGAACTCGAAGGAGGTTAAAAATAAGGATCTCTACAACAAGAAAGTAGAATTTTTGAAAGAGATGATAGATATTCTAGGTGATTGGTTAGACGTAAAAGAATCTAAAAACAAAAAACTAATTTCAAGACGAAATACGAATTTTATTGACGAGCCTTTAAAGTTTTAGGCCCCGTGCTCCAAGACCAGCTTGGCGAGGTGCTTTGGCAGCATCAACATGCGTCGGCGGCTGTCGTAAAACTTCGGGTTGATGATTTCATGCTCGGCAAGATCGTTGTAGTGATCTAAAATCAATTGCAAGATCAGGTGCTTCGAGTGCAGCGGAAAACGAACCTTGGCGTCCTTGTTGCCGGGCTGCAAGGCTATGATCTCCCTTGGATGCAAGAAATCGTAAACATTGTGTGTACTTAAACGATTAAAATAGGTTCGATAAAATTTTTCATTCAATACTTGTAACCTATTCTCCATCTGCTTCCACTGCGGCGTCGCGACCGTATGACATTTCTTCATCAGGTAGGTATTGAACGGAATCACGTGCCGCTCCCAGTGAAAAGCCGTTTCCAAGCGATCGAGCTGTGACCGCGACAAGTCGTCGACGCTGTGGAAAGCACTTTGAAAGCCAGCATCGGTCGGAAACGCAAAGTGAAACTCGTGTTTATTGCTGATGTTGTTCTTGTAGAGCGTAAAGCCAGCGAGCGTCGAGCTTTGGAAAGCAACAGGACGCTTGTTCATCTTGAGCATGTTGACGGCATGGTTGAAGAAAAAGTAGCTGTGGTTGGTCTTGTAAAAGTAGTTGTAGGTCTCGTCGGTGACCCAATCGAAATCGTGCTCCTCGACGTCCAAGACGTACTCCATAACACCTTGCACCATCTCGGACACTTTCTGTATCATGTTCTGACCCTCGATTCTCGATGTCGTCAATAGCTTGTAAAAGTCAACAACGTTAATATTTGCATTGTTCTCAATCAGAGTATAGATAAAATGAATTAAAAACTTGTCCAAAGACAAATCAAATCCAACGGCCATGCTCGACTCGGTCGTCCCCCACTCGGACGAGCTGCTGTTGCACTCGTAGATACCGACCGAATTATAGAACGGACTCATCTGATACTCGTTGCTTACCTCCGACTTTTGCATAAAATCTTGCATCGTCATCTCTTTGAGGTCACGTATACGATTCTTGATGTTGTCGACACATGCCGCGTTTGGCATCTTGATGATCCCGCGACGCTTCGAGATCTGAGGATAGAGCCACTGAAAGTCACCAAACGACATTTCGTAGGTCGGTCGCAGCTCGACCAGTAAGCCGCGGTAGACCGAAAGACCCTTGAGCTTTGGAAACAAGGTCTGCATGCAATTGCTCATGTCTTCGTCCCTGCAAAAGTTTGGCATGATCGTTATTTGCGAAGTTGCTTCTCTGCGTGTTTCAAAATACTTTTCTAATTCTTGTACTTGCTTTAAATGTTCGCCTCTAAGGCTGCCGTGCACAGATTCATACAATTCTTTGCGAATCATCGTTTGCATATATAAAGGACTGCAATTTCATTTATAGCAACTATGCCAAAAGCGAAAAAAAAAGACAAGATAAAACCAGAACAAAAATTCGTCTACAAGCTGACGATCAACACCTATGGAACGGCCCTGCGCTTCTACTCCTTCAAAGACATTATGCGTACCCTGTTCAAGGAGACAATGCGCAATGCGGACTGGAAGCCGAGCCGGCCGCATAACATTGCGAAGCAAGACAAGCAGTGCAGCATCTGCTTTGAGGACATCAAGAAGAACCAACATGTCCAAATACTCGATTGCAAGCACGAGTTTCACAACCAGTGCTTCAAAAGCTGGTGCAAGTCGAAGGCACAGCATACCTTTGCACCGCCAGTGACCTGCCCACTCTGCCGAAAGAAGCAGACGAT
>TARA_B100000963_G_scaffold360524_1_pt1 | contig 23410 bp, 20 predicted proteins | sample TARA_B100000963 | Tara Oceans TARA_B100000963 (sample SAMEA2622097) | marine metagenome | biome: marine biome (ENVO:00000447); feature: surface water layer (ENVO:00002042); material: "saline water (ENVO:00002010), including plankton (ENVO:xxxxxxxx)" | depth 5 m | reverse complement strand
CAGCAAAATGTTTGGTTACAGTAACTGAGGTTGATCCAATTTGTGCTTTACAAGCAGCCATGGATGGCTTCGAAGTAAAAAAATTATCAAGTGTAATTGAAGAAATGGATATTATCGTTACTGCAACTGGGAACAAAGACATTGTTAAAGAAGAACATTTTATAAAAATGAAGGACAAGGCAATAGTTTGCAATATTGGTCACTTTGACAATGAAATAGATATGAGCTGGTTGAATTCAAAATATGGAGATACTAAAGAAGAAATCAAGCCTCAGGTTGACAAGTATGAAATAAATGGAAATGAAATTATAATATTAGCAGAGGGAAGACTTGTAAATTTAGGCTGTGCAACTGGTCATCCAAGTTTTGTTATGAGCAACTCGTTTACCAACCAAGTTTTGGCACAACTAGAATTATGGAAAAACCACAGAAATTATGAAAACAAGGTCTACGTACTTCCAAAATATTTAGACGAAAAGGTAGCAATGTTGCATTTAGAGAAACTCGGTGTAGAACTTGAGGAACTAAATTCAGAACAAGCCGATTATATTGGTGTAAACATCAGAGGACCGTTTAAAAATGATTCATATAAATACTAAAATGAGAAAGCCAACAATTGGTATCATTGGAAATGGATTTGTTGGTGAAGCTCAAGCATTCGCCTTTTCACCTGTAAGTAATATAAAGATTTATGATGTTGATAGCCTAAAATCAACTCATAGCTTGAATGAAACTCATAATTCTGATTTTGTTTTTGTATGTGTGCCAACTCCGATGAATATCGATGGAAATCAAAACTTAGAATTTGTTGAAGAGGTTTTTAAACATGCCAATGAAAAACCTATTTACATATTAAAATCTACTGTATTACCTGGGACTACTGAAAAATTAAATGAGACCTATAAACAATTAAAAATAGTTTTTTCACCTGAATTTTTAACAGAAAGAACAGCAAAGCTGGATATGTTAACGCAGAACAGGATCATTCTCGGGGGAAAAAAGAGTTTAACAAGTCATGTAAAAAAAATTTATGAGTTAAGATTTAAAAACAAGAACATAATTGAAACCGACTCTAAGACATCTGAATTAATAAAATATATGAATAATACTTTTTTTGCAACAAAAGTTTCAATAATGAATGAATTTAAAATAGTATGTGACAAAATTGGTGCAAATTGGCAAGATGCATTGAATGGTTTCGCATCAGATGGTAGAGTTGGTGATAGCCACCTAAATGTACCTGGCCATGATGGGCAACTTGGTTATGGTGGAAAATGTTTTCCAAAAGATGTTAATGCACTAATCTTTTATGCAAAAAAATTAGATATTGATCTTAATGCAATCATTGGTGGTTGGAATACAAATTTGAAAGTCAGAAAAAATAGAGAATGGGAAAATAAATGACAAAGATGATTTTAAAATGTTTATTTAAAAAATATTTAAAGAAAGATCTAAGACTTCTACATAAGCCTAAAAAGTAGAACGGTAAAGTTAAGAAAACATTGTTCTGTAGTTTTTTTTTATCTTTGCCTCCCAAAAATAACATTATGAGATATTTATTCGTCATAATCTTAATATCCTTCACTGGTTTTGCACAGACCAATGAAACTGTTATTAATCAGGCATCCCAAGTTGTTAAATCTGAAAATATAACGACTAAATCTCAGGCCTTAGATGCTATGAAAGCTAATGGAATGACTGAGACTCAAGCTAGACAATTAGCATCACAGAGAGGAATAAGCTACGATCAATTAATTAATGAGTTGTTCCCGAATGAAAACTCAGAAAATCCTAACAAAGAAGAAATACCAGAGCCTGATGGCACTGAAGAAAATGAAGAAGATAGTAATGAAGAAGAAAAAATTGTAAATGAATTAGACGGTGAAAATGATAGACCAAAATATTTTGGCTACGATATTTTTAATAATAACCCATATCTAGATAAAGAATATCTGCTAGGAAATATTGATGAAGGATATCTTATCGCCCCTGGAGACGAACTGAGAATTATTACCTATGGAGATAACTCTTTTGAGCAAAATGTCAAAGTTGATAGAAATGGTAACATTAACATTAGAGGTTATGGACTCTTCTTTGCATCTGGAAATTCTTTTAAAACATTGAAATCAAGACTTAAAATATTTTTAGGTAAATATTTATCAGGTCTAACAAGTGATCCCCAAAAAACCTTTATGGATGTATCTCTTACCCAATTAAGACCTGTTAAAGTTGTAGTTCTAGGACAGGTTAATGCACCCGGCCCACATATCCTAAATACCTCAGGTTCTGCTTTATCTGCATTGTATGCTGCAGGAGGAGTCAAAACAAGCGGGTCATTAAGAGAAATTAAAGTTTATAGAAATAATAAACTTTACAAAATTATTGATCTCTATGATTACATAACAAAAGGCCAACTTAGTGAGGATGTTAGACTTACAAACAATGATATTGTATTTGTTAATACTAGAAAAAACAGTTTTTTATTGGAGGGTGAGGTTTACAATAATGCAATTTATGAATTAAAAGAAAATGAGGGACTTTCAGAATTATTAAAGTATTCAGGAGGATTACCAGTTACTGCACAAACCACAAAAGTAAATATCAGTAGAATCACACCAGTTGAGAATAGAACTAAAGAAATAATTGCCGATAGGGAATTAATAACCTTTAATTACCAGGAAGCTAAGGATATGGGCAAGAAAATTAATTTATCTAACGGAGATAAGATTACATTCTTTCCAATTTTAGATACTCAATTAAATCAAGTTATTGTCTCAGGCCATGTTGCAGAACCTGGTACGTACTCACTTTTAACATATAAAGATTTAAAGTCATTAATAATAGATGCTGCAAGAGGTGTCCTCCCTGATGTATATCTCGAACGAGTAGATGTCACTACTACTAAAAACGGAATAATGGTTAGTAATGCTTATAATTTAAATGATGTAATAAACTCTAATATTTTTGTTCCATTAAATGATATGGATGAAGTGCAGGTTTACAGTAATTTAAGGGTTGAAGGAGCTAAACAAGTTTCTATAAGTGGTTATGGGGTTGATACTATTTCTACAAGATGGAAAGAAAATTTAACTGTTTATGATTTGATTTTTACCGCATCAGAAATTAGTAATCCAGACTTTCTTAAAAATTTATTAAAAACAAGAATTGATATCAAAAGATACAGCAATGACACAGGAGAATTCAACACTCTTACATTTGAGTTTAATAATGTTGAAGAACTAAAGTCTACATTGTTATACCCAAGAGATAAAGTTGTATTATTTAGCACAGGTGTGACAGAAAATATTAACAAAACAGTTGGTATCTTTGGCTATGTCAACAACCCAGATATATATGATTTAGAGGAAAATATGTATTTGGAGGACCTCTTGCTGCTATCCGGTGGATTTCAAATAAGTGCTGATCAAGAAGAAATAACTTTGAATAGACCCGAAATAGATGCATCAAATGAAAGAGTTGCAAGAAAAATTAATCTTAAAATTGATAAAGATTATTTACTTGGTCTAAAAGATAAACCTGATAATGGTTTTATATTAAAAGACAGAGATGTTATAGTTGTCAAACAAATACTGGGTTATCAAGAATCTGTAAGAATTAGTATTTCTGGAGAAGTTAATTTTCCACAAACTGTAGTTGCTGAATTCAAAAATTCATCATTGAAAGATATAATTGGTTATGCGGGTGGATTTACATCATATGCCAATTTAGATGCATCAAGTTTAATTAGAGATGGTAAATTAATTTCACTTGATTTCAAAAATCTAAATGCTGAGGAAATATTTGAAGATGGTGATATCATAAATATTGCATCTGACAAAGGAATTGTTAGTACGACAGGAGCTGTAAAGAATGAATCCAATTTTATTTGGAAAAAAGGGTTAAGAGCAAAAAGTTATATTAAAAATTCTGGTGGTAAAATATTTAAAGAAGCTGGTAAGTCCTACATAGTTTTGCCAAATGGAAAAAGTAAGAAAATTGGATTTTTTAAGAATCCAAAAGTTCTACCTAATTCAATTATAATAACTGATTTTACAGAAAATGGTGGAGTTGATGGTATTAAATCCACTATTGAAAATTTTATTGAACAATTTACGTCAACTATACAATTTGTAGCTACTACATTAACAACGATCTTAATAGCCACAAGACTTTAAAATTATGAAAAAGAGCATAACTGATTCAACTAATAATTTTGAAGAAGATCAAATTGATTTTATATCTGTTTTAAAAAAGATTTGGTTTGCTAGAAAACTAATAATTAGTGTTACAATATCATTTTTTTTTATTGGAATTCTTGTCGCTCTTTCAAGTCCAGTTCTTTACACTTCTGAAACTACTTTTGTTCCTCAGGTAAGTGATGATCAATCTTCGTCATCTAATAATTTGGGTTCCTTAGCTTCATTGGCAGGAATTAATATAAGGCCAACTGAAATGAAAACGGACTCTTATTTATCTCCGCTTGTTTATAATAACATAATAGATTCCGAAGAATTTTCACTAAAATTACTTTCTGCTGGATTAATAAACTTAAATAATGATAAGTTTACTATTAAAGAATATTTATTGTCAAGAAAGAGTTTATTTTCATTCAATTTAAATCCAATTGGATTTATTAAAAAATATACAATTGATCTGTTGTTAAATGAAGAACCCAGTGATGTTAATTCTGATATTGTTAAAAATTACAATTTTATAAGTGATGAAGATTATAATTTAATAAAATCATTCAGAGAAAAATTTAAAATTGATATTCAAGAAAAAAAGGGATATATTAAGGTTTTAGCCTCGGATAAGAACCCTTTCATTAGCAGTCAATTAGTTGAGAAAATAACCAAGAGTTTACAGTCTAAAATAATCGAGATTAGAACTAATAAAATCAGAGAAAGACTAGAATTCTCCAAAGAACAGTATGAGTTAAAACAAATTGAATTTGATATTTTACAAAAAAAATTAGCAGAATTTAAAGATTCTAATAAGATTATTTCAACCGCACGTTTTAGGTCCGAATTACAAAAATTAGAAAGTGAATATAATTTACAACAAAATATTCTTGTCAATTTAGCTACAGAATACAATAATAATAAGATAAAACTAAATAAAGATACTCCTATATTTTCTGTTATTGATGAAGTTTCTATTCCGAATGTAAGAACTCAACCTAAAAGGAGTATTATAGTTACTAAATATGTTTTGTTAGGATTTATTCTATCTATTATTTTTATTCTTAGTAAAGACACTGTTCTCAGTTTAGTCAAAGAAATTAAAAATTAATTTTAATCATAAATTCTTTTTTTGATTCTGTTTAACAACCATTTTCTATTTTCACTATTTAATATAGAGTTACAGACTATGCCAAATCTTCTGTTAAAATTAATCGTAATCCTTTTTAATTTATTTTTAATGTTTGATTTGTTTTTATTAAAAGAGTTGTTGAATGCTTTTATGTAGTTTTTTGATTCTTCTGTTTTATAGTATTTTAAAGATTCTAAATCTCCAAAAACAAGACTACAATTTGCTACAAAACAATTTAAAGGTTTCTTCAGCTTCTTAAACTTTGAAATGACTCTCTTAGTATCAGCTTTTTTTGACAATAAAAAAATGTCATATGCATTTCTTAGTGAAAATTTTTTAAGCTCAAACCCATAATCATTGATTTGACTTGTAATAATAGAAAGTGATAATTGATTTTCAAAACTTAATACTGAAAAATCATTTATTATTTGAGTATCTTGAGTTATTATTTTGCAATTAAATTCATCTCTGTATTTTTCGATAATAACATCTTTATGAATTTCAACCGCTGCTATATTCTTTTCCTTGACCAATCTTGAATAATGTCTAAATCCTGGGAAATGATCTATTTGGCTTTCTTCTTTAGCGTAGTTGTCCCTTTTTAAAATATCAATTGCTTTAAGGCTATTTACATTAGAAAACAAAAAATCAATATCACCAATCATGCGTTCTCCAATGTCTTCATATAATCCCTCTAAAAGATTCCCTGTACCTTTCAAAAATATAGGTCTAATCCCGTTATTTAATAATAAACTATTTAATTTCTTTGATTGTTGAATAATTTGTGTGTTCCTAACTTTATTTAAATTGGCTATATGCTTCATGTAATCAACTAAATCAGAAGGAAGATATTTTAAAAAATTAGTTCTTTTAAAATTAAAGTAGATAGCAGGAAATACATAATGAGAAGTGCTTACTTTTACGACATCATCCCAATCAACATCCGTCTTTTTTAGTATTAATTCTATCTCGTCTCTATTTTTTTCTTCCAAGGAAATAGTCAAACATTTAGCAATAAAAAAAAGTGTCTCTTTCTTAATTTTCATTTTTTTATCAAAAAGATAAAAATTAAAAATTCCTTTTTGGCAAATTTTTGAACCATTTTTCATAAATGCTTGAATTAGGAAACACAATAACCCACACGGTAAAAAAAATAAGTTGAAAATTATTTAAGTTTACAGTCCGGTGCTAATTTATTGATTTTCTAAATTCTTTTGTGAACAATTCAGCTCCAAGACTTGATAAGTGAGTTAAGTCCTTCCAGTAACTAATATCATTATTATCATTAAAAAAATTTGTGAAGTCATAATAATTAATATTTTTTTGATTCATTATTTTAGTGAAAAGAAGATTATCTTCCTTACAATTATCATAATATCTTGGAGATGTAAAGACTATTAATTTCTTATTATTTTCTTTACAAAAACTAACAATTTTGTCAATGTAAACGTCGTGAATCTTATTTATTTTAAAATTTGTCTGACATTCTGTGTTCATTTCTTTTTTATCTAAAATTTTCTTGAGAACTGATTTTTGAAAATCATTTGGATAAATAGGATCAAATCCAGAATAATTTTTATGATCATATCTTGGAAAAAGATAATTTTTTAAAATTGGAACAAGTTTAAAATTATACAGATTTGTATAATAAAAATTTGAAATTAATTCATCTTGATTTAATTTTTTTAACTCTTCCTTAATTATTTTACTTCTGTGAAAAAGATTTTTTAGTGATTTTATATCACTACCATCATAATTTTCGCTGAAAAAATATTCTGGATCTAAGTGTAGTATCACGGTTTGTTTATAATTTTTAGGTAATAACTTAATTAATGTTGCGTGAAATACTATTTTTTTTCCATCAATGCCCATATTAAATTCATCCCCATTTAAAGTATTGAAATGATGGTTTGCTCTAGAAGAACCGAAAACAATTAAATCTGTTGTGTCTTTAAGCGACAAGTAGTGATTAACTTTGCCAACCGTCTGACCATTATAAACTTTTTCATCAATTTTGGTTATTGATAAGTAAACTAATTTATCTACTATAAAAGATATTACTAAAAATAATACTATGGTTTTAATAAAAAATTTAAAAGTTTTTTTATCCATAATTGCTAAAATTGAAAATAAATAAAATTATCCGAGGTTGAATAAAATAAATTAATAATGATTGTTATAACAGTACAGAACATAACAATTTTTGTAGATGTAAATTTTGACCCCAAATCCTCTAAATCAACTTTTTTTAAATACAAGTAGCAATCAAATAGTAAACCTAAACACAACATTAGTATGGAATTTACAACCACATTTGCGTCAGTGATACTTGGAATACTTAAATTAAATTCAAATATTTTAGAAACAGCAAAAATGGATGATTCTAAATCTTCTGCTCTAAAAAATATCCAAGAAAATAGTACTATAATAAATGTACAGGGGTATCCAAAAAAAGAAAGGTTCTCAATTATTTTTGATTTGCTTACAGATTTAAATAGTTTTTCGATACTTAAAACAACTCCGTGTATCCCTCCCCATATAATAAAATTCCAAGAACTACCGTGCCATAGTCCTCCTAAAAGCATAGTAATCATTAGATTTCTGTAAGTTATTCTTATTCCTTTTCTATTGCCACCTAATGAAATATATAAATAATCCTTTAGCCAAGAAGAAAGTGAAATATGCCATTTTCTCCAAAATTCTGTTAATGATTTAGAAAAATAAGGTAAGTTAAAGTTTTGTTTAAACTTTATTCCAAACAGTTTAGCTGTTCCAATAGCTATATCAGAATATCCTGAAAAGTCAAAGTAAATTTGAAATGTATAAAAAAGTGTAGCCAAGAAAATGGTGGATGAATTATAAAGACTCAAATCTGCGTACACAACATCAACATATTTGGCTAAAGTATCAGCAATAACAATTTTTCGAAATAGTCCAATAAATATTTGAATGATTCCTTCTTTGAATAATGATTTTGTAAAAAATCTTTTTTTACTTATCTGAGGAAGTAAATTGCTGGCCCTTTCTATTGGTCCCGCCACAAGCTGTGGGAAGAAACATACAAACGCTGAGAAAGCCATAAAGTCTTTTGTTGGCTTTAATTTCTTTCTATAGACATCAATGGTATAACTTAGGGTTTGGAAAGTATAAAAACTAATGCCAACAGGAAGAATGATATTTAGACTATTTGCATTAATCTTCATTCCAAAAAGATTAAAGGCATCTACAAAGTTTTCTAAGAAGAAATTGTAATATTTAAAGAACCCTAAGAAACCAAGGTTTACTATGATACTTGTACATAATAATACTTTCCTTTTAGATTGTTTTTTTTCATTTCTTAACTTTTGTCCAACAGTGTAATCAACTACTGTACTGAAAATGATTAATGATAAGAATCTCCAATCCCACCAACCGTAAAATACATAACTTGCTACAACGATAAAAAAATTTTGGAGCTTTAAATTCTTTTGTGCTACAAACCAATACAGAAAAAATACTATTGGCAGAAATATTGCAAAATCTAATGAGTTAAATAACATTCTTAATTTTCATATTTTTAGCAAATATAAAATAACGATTTTATACATATTATGGATTTATCGTAAAGAGATAAAATTGAGGGCTTTGATTTACTATTTATTATTATTTAAAGTTTCAGTTATTTCAATAAATTCACTGGGGTCATAATATATCTGGTTAATTTAGACTTTATTGATAAATAGCTAACTGAACAATCCCTTATCTCGAATTTTTTGGTAAAAAGAGTGACTTTCTTCAAATGAGATATTACAAATCTCAGAAATATCTAATAAAGAGTTGGTTCCATCACAATAGGAAATAAAGTTCATCATCTTTTTAACTATCTTTCCTGACTCTTTTCTAGAAATAGTAGGATAAAGTCCTCTTTTTCCAAGCTGTGGTTCACACAAGACATTAATCTTAGGGTATACTGTGTTTTTTTCAAAAACTTCAATACAATTCAAATAAAATTCCAAAGATTCATTCAACCCTTTTTCTGTTACTACATCAAAATTATCAAGAGAGGTGTGATATTCAGGATACTCTCCATATTTGGATCTTGTTACCGAGGAGATGGGCAAATCAACGCCAGGGGAGCAATATTGACGTTCATCACTACCCCTGTCTAACCAACTATATTCTATGAACTCACCTATTTTTTCTTTTAGTACTTTTTTTGCAATTCTATCAGAAATATTGTTTCCATATCTGGAAGGTATAAAACCCCAACTCCTCTCGTCTCCTAAACATGTAAGATTGAATCCTCCAAATACATGATTCTTCAAATGTGATAGGTTTTTACTTAAATAAGTAATAGACCCAATTGTTTCAGGAATCAGAACAAACCTATATGAAAAGTGATTATTTCTTTTACTTAAATAGTTAGCTAATCCTGTTAGGATTGCAGGACCACTTAATTCATTATTCACCATTTGAGGATGGCATATATAGGACGAAAAGAATATTTCTTGATCTGATTCTCCTTTGATCAGATACTCCCCATAAGTAAGGTTTCCTTTGGAATTAAGTTCAGAGTCTATATATACTCTATATTTCGTTTTTTTGTCAAGAGACTTTAACTGATTAAATGTCAAGCAAAAACCCCATCTTTCGTAATAGTATGAGGTAATGTAGGGGATAGCATCTGGTTGATCTTTCGAATAATAAAGGTGTTCAAGAAGTTCTTCATATCCAACTTCTGTATCAATTGGAGTCGAATATCCAACCACATGTAAATTGTGGTTCTGAAAATCAATGACTTTTTCATTCGTGTTCAAATCAACAATATAAGCCTGTCTTATATTCCACTCAGGAGGTATAGTCCAATCAAAAACTTTAGTCCCTGATTTGACTTGTTTTATTTCTAGAGGAATAATTTTTTGAATATACTTTAAAGTCTCAACAACTCCTTTACCAGTTAAACTTCTTGGTATTTGATATAAATCTTTACAAAAATTTAATAAATCCATAATTATTCAAAATCAGTTAATATAAATCCTCTACCTAGTTTATTTACTTTTGGAATAGCCCATTTTTTTGACTCATTATCTAATAGATAAAAAGGATCTTTTTTTATTCTATCTATAATGAAATCACACATTTCTTTGAAGTTAGATATCACAATAGAAGTTCGATCATCAATAATCTTAAGCATTATTCCGTTTGAAATTAAGTCTTTTTCAATTTTTATATAATCATAATCTAAATGTTCATTCTTTGGTCTAACATGATATAAAAATTTAATATTATTCACTTTATCTTTATCAATGATTTTCCCTTCAAATATTTTATTATATCTGTAACTGAGTAAACCAGATTTTCTCTCTATGTAATGAAGAAATGTGGTTGATGAAAAAGGAGATCCATAATGTAAAAGTGTATCATTATTATCGTGTAGGTAGTTGAAAAATGAATATTTGTCAAAAGGGTCAATTAAAGAATCTGTTCTCTTAAAGTCTAGTTTTTTTGAAGAAGAAAAATTAAAAACGGGTTCATTAGTTCTAAATATAGATTTTTGTGAACGAAAATATTCTGACAAAACGCCTACTTGACTCTTATCATTATCAATTGAGTATACCCCGTTTTTTAAAAAGTCATAATTAAAAGTAGGGAAGACTAGGTTCTTTTCACCTGAAATTTCTTTAACAAAATTAAAATGATCTTCCAATAATTCATTACGGGATTTAAATTTACTTAACTTAAAACCATAAAAAATATCTGAATGTATTAAAACATTTTCACCATTAAAACCACTTAGAGTTAATTTAATTTTTTTTATCATCTATAAAGTCAAGAACACATTGAATTGTTTTAAATAAATTTATTTCCTCTTTTTTAATAGATATATCAAAGTTAGAATCAAGAAACTCGACAAGCATTAAAGATGATAAGGAATCAAATTTAATTGGAGTTTCATCGACATTATAACCATCATCTAACAGTAATATTTCAACTATTTCAGAAATTATTTCTTGTTTTTCCATATTTTATATTTTTAAAATTGTTGCCCCCCAAGATAATCCAACTCCAAATCCAACTAACATTACTTTATCTCCTTTTTTTATCTTCTCAGCTTTCTGAGATAATTTTATTGCAATTGGAATTGTAGACGAAACTGTATTTCCTGAAAACTCTAAGTTATTGTAAAATTTCTCTTTAGGAATTTTTATTTTTTTTCTTAAATAATCTAACATGAATGAGTTGGCTTGATGAAATATAAAGTAATCAATTTCATTTTTTTCAAGATTATTTTTAATGAGTGTTTTTTCTACCAAATCTGGAACAAGTTGAATGGTAAAGTTAAAAATTTCAATACCATTCATATATAAATCATTTTTTGTGTAGAAGTTATCTGTTCCATATTTTAACAACTCTGGATTACAATTTGACGATTTATATCCTCCACCATTTTCAATAATCAAATTTTGGAATTTACTTCCATCAGTTCCAAGAATAAACTTTCCAATATTACGTGAAAGATATTTGTCTATAATCGTTGCTGTTGATCCATCTCCAAAAATTGATCGATTTGATTTATCTTTTTTATTTATATACTTAGAATATGTGTCTGAGGTTACTAACAAGACACAGTTTGCAATACCACTTTCTATAAAAGCTTTAGCAATTGATAATCCATATACATAACCTGAACATCCAAGATTAAAATCAAAAGAAGGTATTGATTCTAAACCTAATTCATGTTGTAATTGAGATGAATTACCTGGTAAAATATGTTTGGGTGTTTGAGTACAATAAACAATGAAGTCAACTTTTGATTTATCAAATGATTCAAAAAGTTTTTTACAGCTTCTAATGGACAATTCTAAACTTGATTCATCTTCGCTAACAACATACCTTTCCTTAATTCCAATTTTATTTTCAAATTTTTCTTTATCAAAAGATTCAAATGTGTTTTGTAAAAAGTTTGAATCAATGACTTTTTCAGTCAAGTAATACTCGGTCTTAATCATTGGATAAATGTAATAAACATTAATTATAAATTATTAGAAAAACCCATTCAAAATCTAAAATAATTAAACTCTATATGATTTAACATAAGTTAATCTATCAAATATCCCTTGAAAAAAAACTAATCCTGATATAAAAACCACACCATAGAGTTCAATTAAACCTTGTTTACTCAACCTTCTTTCCATATACTTTTATCTCTTCTTTTTCCTATTATTCATTAAACCTCTTGTTTTACATTTATCTATATCCACTAATTCTGACCAGTTCATTGTTCTCCATATCAGATTTATAATAAAACTATTTTTGTAACTAACGGTGAAACCTCTCTATGTATGGACTGTCAGTAACGTAATTTATTTGTAATGTTAATAAATTTATATGGTTTTTCATAAGAAGAAAGAAAAGTAGAATCATTTAACATCTTAAAGTTTTCTTGAAAAACAGAATTAAAAACAGAGCGAAAAGTATTTACAGATGAAATACTATCATACAAACTATTTTTAAAATTACTATTAATGTAGATTGCATTAAATATTTTATGTCTCTCTCTCAAAAAATCATTAGTAGGATTTGACCAATTTGGTTTACCAGTTTCTTCTTTATCTGAAAGGAAAGAAGAACCATGATCAGACTGTAATATAATTACACTGTTACTATTATTATTCATTATATCATCGACAAGCATTTTAATTTTCCTATTTATAAATTTTATTTGTCCTAAATAACTATTTAACTCTTTTTTATTCCAATAATTATTTACTAGAAAAGAGGCATTATCTACAGCATCACCATTTTCTTTAAAGAGATAAGGAGGGTGAGGAGACATAATATGAGCAAATACAAATTTTGGCTTTTTTATTTCTTGTAATTTTGGTAAGTTTTCAAACGTATACAATATGTTTTTTTTATACTTGCCCCTATAAGTCATTGCAACTAAAGGGCTCAAAGCAGTAGTGTTCAAAAAATCAGCTGTGAATTGATCAAATAACTCTGATGAGAAATTATAATCTGAATAGTAATTTTTTATAGTTGGACCATAGGTACTACCAAAATGAATAGTTTGATAACCTTTCTTTTTTAAAAACCTACTAACTTTATTATCTGAAATCATTTTATAAAGAGTATTTCGATTCTTAAAATCAATAGTAATTGAATCACTCAAATGATTTAAGTAAGTCATATTCAATATTGATGATAAAGAATGAAAAGTAGATGAATAATTAGATGTAGCTTCTTTAGCAATAAAAAAGCCCTTATCTGACAAAAATTTCTCAATATTTTCATTATTAAAATTAAACTCTTTGGATAATATTTTAGAGTTCGAGTAAGCATCTAAAACAATATAATATATGTCAGGATAAACGTCATTAATATTAGCTGAAATAGTTGAAGAATAGGAATCTTTATTAGATGAAATATTATCTAAATGTTTTAATGTTGTGCCAGGGTTATATAAAGCAATTTTAATTAAAACTATTGATGATATGAAGATGATAAATAAAGTAATTCTTTTACTAATCAGATCTGATATTTTATTAACTTTTACCATTTTGAATAAAAAAGTTAAAAAAACAAGGCTAAAAATTACAAACACTATAGATAAGCTATACCTCTGTTGAATTGAAAAGTACCTCCAAATAAATTCATTTACATGTCCAAATGAAAAGAATAAAAATAAAATCACAAAAACAAAAACATATGTCTTTTGCTTATCTTTTAAAAACCAATTCACAAAAAAACATAAAAGAATAGTAATTGCTAAAATAATATTCAAAAGTATGTAAACAGGGGTCTTATCACCATAAAGCTGATCAATATTTATAGAGTATACAGCTAGAAGTGGAATGATAGAAAAAAGTAATAAAAGTATGTAAAACCAATATCTATTGTAGAATTTATTAGTGTTAACCTTAATAAAAGTAAAAAACTTAGTAAATGAGGCATCTATTTTAGTACCCCTTAAAGATAATAATATCCAATCTTTCAAAATAGAAAAAACATTATTCATTGTCCAATACAGTAGTAAAGCCGAGGCTAAGTCATAGAGTAAAAAAAAGAATACAATGGAAACAACTAGCAATTGAATTTTTTCCTTTTTATTGATATTCTTATTAATAAAAAAAGTAGCTATTACATTTACCAATGTCATAAGAAAGGGTAAAAAATTTATTGAAGAACTGTTGAATCTGATTAACTCATCTGCTTTAGACAAATCCTTAATTGGCCCAAAAGAAACTTCATTGATTAATGGGTAATCAATTAACAGCACATAAATTGCCAAAAAAAACGGAATTTGTATTACAAGTCCAGAAAGACTAATTAAAGAATAATAAGATTTATAATTGTTTTTTCTATAAATTTCCTTAGTGTAATAATATTTTTCTTTTTTATTTTTTAAATTTTTAAACTCATTTAACTCAACTTGGATTTTTTTCATTTTTATTTTATGAAAAAAGATTATTTTTTCTGAAATCCAATTAAAGGGAAGTAGAATTAGCATAACGGAAAAACTAACAAGCACAATAGAAATTCCATAGTTGTTAGAAAAACTATAAAAAAATTCTAAAATATATTCTAAAAAATCTACTAATACCATCTATTAAAGTTTATTAAAAATTGAAAGAATTTGTTCTGAAGCTAACTTCCCTGAATTTTTGAAATTAAAAATATGCTTATCAACAATATCTTTTGTGATTTCTACATTTAAAACTTCTTCAATAAATTGATTTATATGTTTTAATTCTTCCACTATAATTAGTTTACCGTAATCTTTTAGCAGATAATTTGTAGAAGCAGAGACATCTAGAGAAGATGATTCATAACCTCCATCATCCCATTCAAAATCGACAGCAATAACAGGTAATTTGTATAAAAAAGCTACATCATATATAATTCCTGAACTTATATCGGTAATCATTGCTTTTGATTTTGAAAGACTAATAGAGTTGTCAATAGCTTTATCGATTGAAAATAAAGGGTTGTTTTCAAATTTTGATATAATTTGATTTAGAATTTCTAAATCAGAAATCCATGATTGTGGGTGAGGTCTGTAAATTATTTTATGTCCATAATTTATCAAAGATTGAATCAAAATTTCTCCGCTATTCTTAAAAAATGATCTATCACCCCAAGTAGGAGCAATTAAAATACAATCATTTTTAAAATTTAAATTTTTACTGCTTGAAAGATCATAATATGTACAACCTGTTTTCATTAGGATCTTTTTTTTACTATTTCTATTGATCTCTAATTGACGTAGATTTTTTAATTGATAGTCACTAGTACAAAGTATAGAGTCGAAATAGTCAAAAGCAAATTTCTTGTATGAATGAATATCAATTGGTGAATGAAATATGTAACAATAATGTTTAACATTTTTTGAATACTTCCATTCAAATATATCCAATTGAGGAGTTGTTGTTACACACATAGTTGCCTTCAACTTATTTAATATTCTAATCGCCTGATTCATATTACCAATATAATGTGAAGAGCTCTTTTTTGAATTAAAAAGCAATCCAGGATCATTTGAGTCAGCGGATAAAAATATAAATTTAACATTCATATTTTCTAAATGCTCCAAAATTGGTTTAAATACATTCCAATATTTTTTTCCTTCTGAAAAAAAAACTAATTCATTAGTAAAATCATAAGTACCTTTATATTCTCTCTTAATAAAGAGAGAAATTATTTTGAAATATAAATCAATGAAGAAATCTTTTAGACTTAGGAGAACTCCGGCTATGACACTTATCAAAATACTACCAGTTCCAGGATCAATATATAAAAACATAAAAGATGAATTAATTAGTTTCTCCAATCATGAGAAAATTTTTTATTATTTGTAAGGCATCTTTCATATACACTTACATCGCTGTTTGAATCTACCTCACACCACCCCCCAGTAATAAATGCGACTTTAATAGTGGTTTTTTTTATTAAAATAGACAAAAAAGAGGTCATATCAATTTGATCTTGGTCTTTCTTTTTTAACAAATTATAAGCTTCATTTGCAATTACCCATCCTTTTGGAGAAAACTTTAATAATCCCATGTACTGAGCTTGAATATTTTCAATTTTATTTTCAGACTTACCTATTTCTTTTAATACATTTCCTTCTGTTTTAAAACTTTCTGCATCTGATAAGGGATTACTAAAACGAATTGACCAAAGTTTTAACCAAGCCTTGTCAGCTAGAATTACTATATCTCCATCTACTTTCATTAATGATGAAACATGAGTTTTAGAATATACTATATCAGAATATGAAACAATAGTTTCAGTTTTTATTTTAGGATAACAAAAAAAAGACGAAACCATATTTGTTTCTGACCATCTAGAATTTACCAATTTATTGAATTTACCATTAAGCATGTTTGATCTATACCCTCCAACTACAGTTATGTTTTTAATTCCAGAACTCTCAAGAGCCATCAATTGCCAATCTAACAATGTTTTTCCCATTAAAATTGTTAAACATTTGTGTGATTTTTTAGTAGAGTCTCCCATTCTAGATCCTCTACCTGCTGCCAAAATTACTGCATTATATCTCTTCATATCTAAATAATTTTTTTATCATTATTTTTTCATAATTGCTAATAATTTTTTCTCTTTCTGGATGCCACATTAGACCAAGAATATTATCTCCTTTAATAGCTTCAATTGTTAAGTCTTTTTTACATCTCCCAATAATTTTTAAATTATCAGGTTTAGATGATTCGTTTAATGAATTTGAGTGATATGAATTAACTTCATGGATTTTATTATTTAATACTACCTTATGACGTGTAGATTCGTGATGTTTCTTGAAAATTAGATCATTATTATTTTCGACTACCCCACCACCTGACCATTTATATATTGCTTGAAGACCCCTACATATGCCTAAAATTGGGAAAGAATGAAGTTGAGAATATTCAAAAACTAATTTTTCAGTAATATCTCTATCTGGGGATGTATCAAGATCTTCACCTCCGGTTAAAATGAAAGCATTCAGCTTCCAAAATTCAAGATAATTATTAATATCATTAGAAATATTTGGTAATAAAACCCAATTAGCATTAGGCATAATTTTATTAAGATATACGTACCAATCACGGGCAATTGAATCACGTTTTTCATTATAACTTAAGGCATCCGTCTCTCTCATACTAATGCCTATTCTAATTTCTCTCATAAATTATATTAAAATTGGTTCAAGTTGTTTTGCCTTACAATTTAACAGAACATTTCCGGATTTAATTATTTTATTAAATGGCTGTTCCCCACAACCTATTGCAGCTGGAAGATCATATTCAGCACATCTAATTGCCATGTGTGAATTTACACCTCCAAATTTAGTAATTAAGCCAGCTATTTTTCTTGAAAATATCCAATCATATCCTGGGTCTGCCCCTTCAATACATATAATTTTATTTTCAATATTAGGTATTTTTTTAGCGCTGGAATCTAAAAAAACAACAGCTGCTTCAATTCTTTTAGAACCAATAAAATTAGCAGTACTTCTTTGTATCGGAGCTATATATATGTCACGTTTAGAACGTATTAAATAATTAAGTTTTATAGAGTTTGCAATACTATTATTAAGTTCAGATTTTTCAATTTTTTGTTTAAAAAAAGACTTAATATTATTTGTCAGAGGCTTGTATAACACACTCTTTATATCTTCTATTGTTAGTAATGACATTTGGTTTCTAGAAAAACCTAGTATGTTTCCCCAACTAGCTGAGAGTTCTATTATTTCGGATAGATGTTTTGTAAAAATGAATTTCTGATATTCTCTTGCTTTAATAGATTTTTCCATATATATAAATAAATCATTTGCATTAATTTTATCAAAACCTTCCTTAACAATAAGTTTATTTACTGAGTTTTCTTCATTTTTAGATAATCTAAAAACATCATGATCATTTGGCTTTCTGGGATTACCGCTAAATAAATCTAATCTGTTATTATATGTTGGAGATAAAATATCATAACTATTTGGTCTTAAATGACCGTATTTAATTAAAAAATTAGATTTTTTGGTTTTGTCATTACAAACTTCAAAGAAATCAGTAGCTAAATCAGTAGAAATTGTTTTAATACTCTTCTTAAAAATATTTACTCTATTCAAGCTTATAGATTTTGATTTAATTAAGGATTTAAGTAATGATTCAGCAATAAATCCATGTCTAGCTGCAATTGCAAAAGGAATGGTTCCATATTCAATACACTCGCTGATAAGAGTATTAATTTTATCCGCGATTGCAAATGGAGTATTTAATTCCTCAGAATTCTTGCCTTGCATTTTTTTTAAATACTCAATTTTTTTTGCAGAAAAATTAAGAGAACTAGTCTCATCGTTTTCAATTGCTTTTTTAGTTATTATTAATAATTTGTTTTTGTACTCAGTTAGCTCAGATTCTGTTAATAATCCAGGATATCTTTTATTAAAAGATTCTTCAAAATCAAATTCATATGAGGTAAACACTACTTCAAATTCAATTTTATCGTGCAAATTTGGATTTTCATCAAGCTTTTTAATATAAGCATTTACAACTTTATCAGAGATAATGGGGCTCAAATCTTTAGGAAGAAAAGAATTTATACTATTTCTTACATCTATATATGCTCGACCGAAAAGTGATACCATTAATTCTAATTCTGGCATTTTTTGATAACCCATTAATTCTCTTGCTATTCTCCATGTATCTTTTGTTATTAAATTTCTATATAGAGACATTGCTAAAGGACTAGGAACTAGCCCTATCATTTCAGCTGGATTCCAGTCTGGCATTATACCCAAAAGAGTTTTATCACCATAGATATCTGATCTTTTCTTCATTAACTCATTAACAAATTTTTCAAGATATGGTAATCTTTCTTGAACCAGGTCATTTGCTTTATTCTTCCACTTTTTAGTTGTCGTAATAGGTCTAACTTGTAATATAAATAATTCACCATCTTTATTCACCGCAAATTCAATATCCAAGGGGGTATTTAGAAATTTAAGCTCGATTTTCTTAACTAATTTTAAAACTTTTAGCAGAGTGATGTTATCAAAATCTTCTTCTCTAAATCCATTGTATATAAAAACAGTTTTATTTATTGAATTACCACTGGTGATAGAGTCAGTTTTTCCGGATGAATCATCAAAATTAATAACATAATAAGGTGACCCATCATCAAGTACCTTGGTCATTAAAACTCCACTCAAGTTAACATTATCAATCATGTTCTGAATTAAAATCTGATTATTTAGATTGTCATCATAAGAATCGATTACACCGTTAATTGATTTAACTATTGCATTTTTATCAATAGCATTAACATTTAAGTAGCTTTGAAAAGCACCTGCCATAGATTGACTACTTAAATCTTCAGAGAATGAACTACTTCTTACAGCGAGAGATTCGGTATTTTTAAATTTTTTAAAAATTAAATCTAGAACTCTTTTTTTATTTTTTTTCCAATCCGATACTTTGAAATAATAAGAATTTGGGGTAGGAAAACCATTTGATGATAAATATGCAAGTGTTTCTGCTTTTGTACCCATATAAAATATTAATTAAAAACTTCGTTTCGGCAAATCTTTGAACCAAATCTCATAAAGTTTAGAATCAGGGATAAATATAACCCAAGCTGTCATAAAAATCAGTTGTAAATCCAAAAAAAATGAATTGTTTGACTGATACCACATTTCTAATTCACCCTTGTAAGGAGCTATTACTCTTTTATAAAACTTATGAGGATCTTCATTAGTTATAGCTGAAATAATTGATTCCTCATCCCTGAATACAATAGAACCTATTCCAGTAAGTCCAGGTTTTACATTATATATTTTTGATTGCACCACTGGATTATATGCTGTAAATGTTTTAGCTACCAATGGTCTTGGCCCAACTAAGCTGATATCTCCCTTTAGAATATTAATAATTTGCGGGAGTTCGTTAATCTTTGTTTTTCTTAAAAATGATCCAATTTTTGTAACCCTTGGATCATTTTCAAGAGTAATACTTCCAGTACCTATATTGATAGAGTTTTTCAGCATGGTAGCAAATTTCCATATTTTAAATTTTGAATTATGAATTCCGTATCGTTCTTGAAAATAGAAGACTTCACCTTCTGCAGAAAATCTAAGAATGATAATAATGGGTATAAAAACCGGTAATAAAATAATTAAAGAGAATAAACTAACAAAAACATCCAATAGTCGTTTAGAAATTTTATACATAATCTACATTTTTTGATCTAAATGTTTGCCAGTTTCAGCATGCATGAAATCTGGAACATATTTTTTAATTACAGAAATAATATCTGACTTTTCCGAACTGAGATTATTAAATACATTTTCAAAGTCAGCTTCAACATCTTCAAAACGTATTTTAATAGCTAATGTTTTTATGAATCCTAAAGAATCATATTTGTTAATTTCATAATCTTCATCGTCTGCATAGAATTCCTCGTATGTTTTTTCACCGGAAGTATCTGTCTTAAAGAAATAAATTGGGTATTTGTTAGATTTTTTTTCAAAATCAAATTCTTTTGCTTCTTTTTCAGATTGAACTAACAGAGGGTCAAAACCATTTCTTTTTAAGAAATCTAGAGCTATATCCTTAAAATAAATCTGATCTTTATGGAAGTCTAGTTTAGGAAAGAAAATATTCCCTGTATATTCTAAAAATGTGGCTAATAAGCATATTTGACCAGATTGTTCTGGAGTCACAAAAAAACGTTTAATATCTTTCGGACAAGACAACGGTTGTTTCTTATTTAACCTATTTACAAAACCATCTAATAAACTTCCATTTGAAAAAGCAACATTTGCAAATCGAGCAGTTGAAACTCTAAAATTATTTTTCTTTGATAAAATTAATTTTTCCATTAAGCTTTTTGAGGCTCCCATTATATTTACTGGATTGGCAGCTTTATCTGTAGAAACACTGAAAAAATATTTTGGTGGGTTTAACTCACATAAATTTAAAAGCTTTATTGCTCCAAAAACATTATTTTTAATTAATGCTTCGACCGAAATTTTGTCTTTTTCAGAACGAACATGTTTGTGAGCTGAAAAATTTGCAACTACCTGCCAAGTATCAGAATTAAAAATTTTATCAAAAGTATCACTTAGTAAATTTACTGGATAAGTTATATATTCAGGCTTATAATCTAATAGTTTTGAGCTCCTTAAATCTCTTGTCAGTTCTGTTAGTGAATTTTCATTAATGTCTATAATAGTAATTTTTGAAGGTTTGTATTTTAAAACCTGTTTGACATAATTAGAACCTATTGTTCCAGCACCACCAATTACTAAAATATTTGAATTATTGATTTTTGATTTAAGTAATTTTTTTGATAGTTGTAAATCTTTATCAAAATTAATTTTAATAAAATTTGAGTTTAAGTTTATATTATTCATAAGTATTAGATTTCAACATCTTAGTTAATAAACAATTAATTGTATAAATTTTTGGTATAAAAGAAAATAAATTAAGGAAACAAAAGGCAGGCATTGAAATTAACAAAGGAATTTTAACTTCTTTACCATTGTATTTTTTTAAAATATCAGATTCATTATAATTTAAAGGATCTTTTAGGTTGATTATTTTGTTTGTGATTTCTTTTTTATTCAGTATGCTGTTAACGGATTTAAATATTGTTCTATTACTTAAAAAACTGTAAACTCTATTATATGAAGACCTGTATTTTATCTTTGTTTTTGGCAAATATATCCTTTTTAATAAATCAGTATCGTCTCCATCTATGACTGGACACAATCTTAAAATTATATAATCCTTAAAAGATGAAGAAACAATTTTTTCATCTTTTAGCTTGCCAAGCCCGTAGCTTGAATAAGGTTTACAGTAATCTGATGTTTTTATCGGAAAATGCCGGTTAGCTTCTCCATAAACAGCAACTGAACTAAAAAAAATAAATCTAACTTCCTTACCAATAAAAGCATCTGTTATGTTTTTTGTCAACAAAGAATTTATTGGCATAACATTAGAACTTGTTTTATGAGCTATTGCAGCGAGATGAATTACGGTATTTATATCTTTAGGAATCTTTTCTACAGTTATCGGTTCCAATAAATCATGAACAATATTAAAAATATTTGTAGCCTTATTCTTTGGCTTAATATTGCGCGAAATCAAGAATAAATTATAATTTTTATTCTCTGATAATTTGCGTACCAATTTTTTTCCAATTAATCCAAAACCACCAGTTATTAAAATATTCATATTTTATATTTGACTAAATGTTTTGAAATTGTAACCATTTTCTTTTAATAATTCTATAATCCTATTAAGACGTTTTTTTACTTTATTTCGTTTGTAATTATATCTTAATTTAGTTAAGTATGGTACGTTCTTCGGAAGATCAAAATTGACATTACTTAATTCAAACGGATGTATAAAAAAATTAAAAAAATTTGATTTTTTTAAATATTTTTTTAGTAGCCAAACATATAGAGGCCATGGGATTATTCTAAGGTAACCACCACCTGAAATTGGGATATTTAACCCTAAAAATCTGATAGTGCTTACTTCAAAAACTTTAAAAGAATTTTTCTTATAAATATCTCTTTCAATTTTTTCAAACCCACCCAAATCAAGATTAACATATAATGGGTGTTCTTTTTGAGTAATTTTACTTGCATCATATTTTATACCCAAATCAATTAGTTCATTTAATCTTTCTCTATCAATTGAGAAACACGGTGATCTATATCCAAATGAATTGTATGGCAGAATAGACTTCATCTCTGAAATAGTATCCTCGGTATCTTTAACAAATTCAATAATTTTTTGCTCTACAGGCCTTTTATGATAATAAGAATGTAATCCAATATCGTGACCTTTCTTGTCTAAATCTAGAATAGTTTTTTTAAGTGACTTAATTAATTCTCCGACAATAAAAAAAGTTGCTTTTATATTATGCTTTTCTATAACTCTAATGAATGTGTCTAACCCGTCAAGAACACTTTTTCTTTTGTCACATTTAAAATTTTTAAAATACTCTAAATGGTACCAATCTTCGACATCAATAGTTAAAACTGCGGTTTTATTAGTAAATTTTTCCTCCATTTTTTATAAAGTGTTTGATTTCATGATTTGTTGGCCAG